>Ga0208621_1000001_pt1 | contig 287333 bp, 271 predicted proteins | sample CryBogCBH26May08_FD_184617 | JGI IMG/M metagenome (GOLD analysis project Ga0208621, IMG submission 184617) | Freshwater microbial communities from Crystal Bog, Wisconsin, USA - CBH26May08 (SPAdes) (version 2) | ecosystem: Environmental > Aquatic > Freshwater > Lake | place: Crystal Bog... | reverse complement strand
TCTTCTCCCAACCTTTTCACCAATAACTCGCACATACCATACACTAATGACCTTAAACTCATATTACTTATTTTACTCTATACTTTACACTTTTTACTATATACTATTTCAATTTTTTTTTCTTGTCCACCTTTGAAAAGGTGGAGCCAAACCCAACACAAAAAATTGAAATAATTTTCATTTGACACAAGTGACGTATAATATCGCTCAGTGTCTATTTCAAAATGTCAGAACTTATGCAAGGTATGCGATCGTTTCAGTCAAATATCAGATTGAATCCGAGATGTAGATTATGTCGCCAAGCTGGACACAATATATTACATTGTAGAAGTCCTGTAATCAATCAAATAATAACAGAAACATATAATTTTATACAAGATCAAGCCGCTAATTTATCATATTTGCACATGTATGATCCGCCGCGTCCTCCTTTAGAGGAAACAAACTTGGACGAACCTATAAAAATTTTCCTTATAAGATTTACTAGTGAAGAAATCGCGATACTAGCGACTAATTTCGGCATGAAATCAACATTGTCACGAGATATTCATGTGAAAACCTTAATAGATATTTATTCAACCGTAATAAGAAGACAAGCAACCAACATGATAAGAAATGCTGAAGAAGCACTCCGATCTCTTCATAGCAATGAAGAAGAGTTGAGAGTATGGAAGATTACACCATTGATGTTATGCGTAGAATCAGCAGAAGAGCTCAAAGTACAACAAGACTGTCCAGTATGTTTTGAATCGCGAGAGAAGATCAATATGGTATCATCTTCATGTAATCATGAAATATGTAATACATGTATGACGACAATATTGGATAAACAGGCGTTGAGTCGGATTCCGTCATGTGTCATTTGTCGCGGTTCAATCAATAATATTTCAATCCGATGCATTGAAACATTCAATTTTCTGAGAGAAAAATCGTATTCTATGGTTGATATCTGATAAATTTCCAAAAATAAAATAAAAAATAAGATGTACATGTTTTTTATTTTTATGTTATTTCATCAAAATCCCCAACTTTTGAACTTAGATAGATTATCAGGATGGAACCGATTCATCATTAATTCTTCCGCAAATGTATTTTTCATCCTTTCTCTCAATACATTATAATCATAACCTTTTTTAAATATATTTGGATTTCGTGATAACCAATGATAATCAAACCAATCAAAATCAATTATATTATGATTTTCTTTCATTAATTCTATTGCATTCGGATTTGCGGATAAACAATTCCAATCAATTTCATCAGGATTTTCTTTCAATAAATCTAACGCATTCGGATTTAATGATAAATAGAACCAATCAATTTTATCTGGATTTGCTTTTAACAGTTCAATTGCATTTGGATTCTTTGATAGCCAAGACCAATCAATTTTATCTGGATTTGCTTTTAACAGTTCAATTGCATTTGGATTCTTTGATAACCAATCCCATTGAATTTTATCCTTGTTTGCTTTCAAAATATCTAACGCATTTGGGTTTTCTGATAACTCATACCACTCTATCTTATCAGGATTCGCTTTCAACAGATCTATTGCATTTGGGTTTGAAGATAACTTCCACCAAACAATATTATTCGGATTTTCTTTGAGCATGTCTATCGCATTCGGATTTGCTGATAAATAATACCAATCAATTTTGTCAGGATTCGCTTTCAACAGATCTATTGCATTCGGATTTGCCGATAACCAACACCAATCAATTTTATCAGGATTCGCTTTCAACAGATCTATTGCATTCGGGTTTCCTGATAAAAATGTCCAAATTAAATTTTCAATTGGGATCCAATCGTGCAATTTATATTTATATATTTTATCATTTGATATATAGCTCATATTTATTTTGAACGTCTGATATGTTTAATATTTTACAATAAAAAATAATTATTTTTATTGTAAAAATACCACCCATTTGTTTGACGATATTCGCTAGGTAGACTAAAAAAAATGAAATATTTATAGTCTACTATTTACATGTACTATTCAGCAACCAGTAAAATTAAATTATGTCTTCTATTACTTCAACTGCAATTCCCAAAAGTGCTCCAAGCATGTGCATCCCACGCACATTTCGCAATATTACTCGTGAGCATGTAATAGATACGATCAAGAATCTCAATATTGGCCTCATTGATCGTGTAGATATGATTTTACGACAGAATGAAAAGGGCGAAGAGTTTCAACGCATATTCATTCATTTTAGGGAGTGGTTTGACAACCCAACTGCAATTAAAGCGCGTCAGATGTTACTTGAAGGTAAGGAAATAAAAATAATTTACGACGACCCGTGGTTTTGGAAAATATCTGCCAACAGAGCAATCGTTCGTTCTAAGATTCCAGACAAACCACATAAGTCCAATATATCCCCCGCTCCAATAATAGATTTTGATGACACAATTACAGATAGAAAGTACGCCATTTACAAGGAGCGCAAACAGTTCAATCAAGGCCACAATTCACGTGGACGCCAACTAGAGAAAGTATTTGTTCCTCGTTCTCCATCTAGTTCCCCACCTCCACCAAAAAAAGAAGAATAGAACAACTAAATAATAGGTCTTTGCTAGAGCATCATGTAATTATAATTGTAACAAACCATTTCTCTCTACAGATCAATTCGTAGGTCCAACAGATCCGGATATTTTTCATTGATAATCTCTGTAAGCTTATCCATCTTGATGATTTTGTCAGTCTTTAATAATTCTGCACATTCTTGTATAACAGGCTTGCTCTTTTCCAAAATAAGTTTGGACATTGCATATGCACTATTGATTAGATTGGTTACTTCATCATCAATCATCTCCTTATACTTTTCGCTAGAATTTGGATAAATTGTATGACCTCCCATACCATAATAGACGATCATTTTTTCAGCGAGTTTGAGAGCTTCTTCAAAATCATTAATTGCACCAGTTGTGACTGAAACGTCGTAAAAGGCTTCTTCCGCGATGCGCCCAGCAAGTAAAATCATCAAATGTTCAAATAGCGCTTCTCTCGTATAAATTGGATTAGTTGAAGACTCAAAAACTGTATACCCAGGACTATTCGGCGAAGACAAATTTATGATGACCTTGGATACCTTGGAATGGTGTTTTGAGAGAAACCCGATGATGGCATGTCCCATTTCATGAATAGCTATCCGATCAATAATGTCACTGGTAAACTGATGTTCTGTTGGTTGCCACCCTACCATCATATTATTCATAATACTATCAATATCTCGGTTTTCCATAACAAATCGGTTATCTCTTAGCGTATTTAACATAGCTTCATTTAGTAAGTTCTCTATTTGAGCACCAGAAAGTCCTGCCGTTAAATCAACTAAATCCTTTAAATTAACTGTTTTATCGTATGGCTTACCGTGAATATGAATAGAGATAATCGCTTCTCTCGTTTTGGAATCGGGAACATTGATAAATATGCGTTTATCTATGCGTCCAGGGCGCAATAATGCAGGATCAAGCAAATCTGCGCGATTTGTGGCACCCATTAAAAATATCCCAGACGCCGTTTTGAATCCATCCAATCCGACAAGAAGCTCATTCAATGTATTATCGCGTTCATTACCGGATGATTCACCATCTCCAGAACGTTTTCTACCTAATGCGTCAATTTCATCAATAAATATAATACACGGAACATTTTTTTTGGCTAAATCAAACAGCTCTCTAACGCGAGTAGAACCAACTCCGACATATTTTTCCTGAAACTGTGATCCTGAAACGGCAATAAATGCGACATTCGTCTCTCCAGCAAATCCCTTGGCAAGCATTGTTTTTCCATTTCCAGGCGGTCCTTCCAAGATAATACCCTTGGGTATACGAACATTATAGCTTGCATATTTGGTATAATTTGTCAATATATCAATACACTGATATAACTCCTGTTTTATATTATCATATCCTCCAATATCCTTAAAGCTAATAGGAGACTGTGTAATAACTTCAAAGTTTTCTGAACGAAGCTGTTTCTTATCCGTGCGTCTTGTTCTAAGCAAATGACCATTCATATCATAATGATGACCATCGTCTTTATTTGTTTCATCGTCTAGTTCTCTCTTAGCTGTGGATGGTGTCGCTGGCGGGCTGAATATGATTTTGATACCAGGAAACACCATTTTCTGAGAATTTTTATTATTAAAATCGTCTTCGTCCTCATAACCATCGTCATACTCTCCTTCATCTTCATCATCTTCTCCCCCTTCATAACCGGAATCCTCTTTTTCACCGTGCTGGTTAATCGCCTTTCTTGGATCATTACCAAGAATAACATTGTTTTGAATAGTTATATTTTTTGAATTCAACTTGTGAATATAGTCTTCATAGTATTTTTTTCCAAAAGGAGAATAGTTATTAGATGATATTTTTAGATCATTTCCTCTCGGACATCTATGAGTTTTTACTAACAAAAAAGCGCGCGCATCAAGAAACCAAAAAAAAATGAAAAAGATTCCTCTCATAATTAATTTATAGTTTCCTAAGATTATATATTCTTGTAAAATCCGTAATCTCCATCTGATCCATTGTCTGAAAAAATGGGTGCATCGCATCTCCACCCTTGTGCAAAAATAACAGGAAATATCTGGTAAACACGCGGTGCTAAAACTTTACATTCTTCATGATGCATATTAACAATAAGTCTTTGGGCAGTTGAGATCGCAATGTTACCTCCTATGATGACATCTTTTTCAGCACCTTGTACATCTATATGAACCAAATCGGGTTCAGGAAAATCTCGTTTTTTACATATTGTATTTAGTGAGGCTGTAGTCATTTCTACGTAATCATCAATATCATAATTGTTAATACATTCACAGCTTACTTCTCTATAATAGCTGTTTTGAAAAAAGAAAAATTCATTTTGATAGAATTTGACAGTTTTCTCATCAAAATCGCTCAATGCTCCAATATAATAATCGTAGTCAAACTCTTTGTATAATTCTTCAAATGGTGAGAATGCATCAAAAACAATATATTTTGCATTTGGCCATAATGTTTCGCAGAATCGCGTCCATATCAATGCCCCAGCTCCAATATCATATATTACGTCGGGTTCAAATCCCGTCTTTTTCAAGGAATATAAATATTTTTTATTATCTTCAGATAAATGATAAGTATATTCGTCACTTATTTTTTTGATATGTTCATAAACTAAAGACATGCAGTAGAGCACTATTATAAATGGATAAAATTATTTTCGTAATATGTAATATAATGAGCACACGAAGACGTAGATCTGCAGGCAAGAAGCGCACTATGCGTGGCCGAACAAGGAGAAACAAACAAAATGTACGTAGATGCAGCAGATGCACTCGCAGAATGAGAGGAGGATGAGGACCACCATCAGTCTAATTATGTTTGCAGTTTACTTTCGGAATGACGTACTCTCTCGCGTACCGATATGTATAGTAAAAACAACATAAATAGATTGGTCTATAATATAATATTGTAATATAATGGTGAAGTTTTGCTCCAACGATTATCCCAAAATACAAAATGAACAATATAAAGAACATTTTGAAAAGTACCCTTTTCCGCTGAGTACTTTTCAAAAATACGCGATAGAGTCTATAGTAGAAGGCAACCATGTATTGATCACAGCCCATACCGGTTCAGGCAAAACACTCCCAGCCGAGTTTGCAATTGAGCATTTTGTAGGACTTGGGAAAAAGGTGATTTATACTGCCCCGATCAAGGCGCTTTCAAATCAAAAATTCTACGAGTTCACTCAAAAATATCCACATATTTCGTTCGGTATATTAACAGGGGATATTAAAACGAATCCCGAAGCGGATGTCCTGATAATGACTACAGAGATCCTACTTAATACTCTTTATAGCAAAAAGAGTCAGGGAATAAGTGGACAGATGGACTTTAATATAGATTTGGATTGTGAGCTTGGTTGTGTTATTTTTGACGAGGTTCATTATATCAATGATCCAGATCGTGGGCGAATTTGGGAGGAAAGCATTATGATGTTGCCGTTACATATCCAACTAGTTATGTTGTCGGCAACAATTGATGCGCCAGAGAAGTTTGCATTATGGTGCGAAACTAGGCCAGCTGCGACTGGTATCGTAGTTCCGCAAAAAACAGTGTATTTGGCTTCCACGAATCATCGTGTAGTGCCCTTGACACATTATTCATTTATTACTACAACAAATGGAATTTTCAAGGCGATTAAAGACAAGGATATGGAGAAGCAGATTAAAGATTTAACTAATAAGCCATTTGTGATTCAAAGTGCTACAGGCGAGTTCAACGAGCCGCATTATTACAAGATGAGAAAAATGCTGGACCTCTTTGAAAATAAACGAATTTTTGTCAAGCGAGCTCACGTATTGAATCAAGTGTGCAAATACATGACTGAAAACAATATGCTGCCCGCATTGTGTTTTGTTCTTTCCAGAAAACAATTAGAAATATGTGCAAAGGAGGTAACGTCTGTTTTATTGGAGGATGATTCCAAGGTCGGGTACATCGTCCGCAGAGAATGTGAGCAAATTATACGCAAGCTTCCGAATTATCAAGAATATTTACAGCTGCCCGAGTATATGGAGATGGTTGCTCTTTTGGAAAAAGGGATTGCAATTCATCATAGTGGTGTGATGCCAGTTCTGAAAGAGATGGTGGAGCTTCTTTATGCCAAGGGTTATATCAAGCTTTTATTTGCGACGGAGACTTTTTCCATTGGTGTAAATATGCCGACAAAGACGGTAATATTCACAGATGCAAACAAGTTTGACGGTACTCAAATGAGGAATCTATATTCACACGAATATACACAAATGGCGGGTCGCGCTGGAAGGCGTGGCATTGATACGGTTGGACATGTGATTCATTTGAACAATTTATTCAAAGGAATTGATTGTACCGGATATAAGATGATGATGCAAGGCAAACCGCAAAAGTTGGTTAGTAAATTCAGGGTTTCATACAATCTTCTTTTGAATCTGATTTCTATGGGAGATACAAACTTTACAGACTATGTAAAACGGTCCATGATTCAAGAAGATTTAACTGCAGAAATGGGCGTTATTTATAACAAGATATCAAATATTACAGATGGATCTAGTATAGGTGAATTAAGAACGCCTAGGGAGGCTGTAGATGAATATATTGCTCTTACACAATCCGTAAAATTGGCTGTGAATAAAAAACGCAAGGAGATGGAAAGGCGTATTGCGAGTCTATTAGAAACACATAGGTATATGGAGATAGATAAGAATAAAGTAGAAAAACATTTAGTTTCGCAGTTGGAACATGACAATTTGCAGAGAGATATGCAATTTCTGGAAGATTATTTATCAAATAATGTTATGAATGTAATAGACCTGTTAATTGAAGAAGGATTTATTTCAAAAGAGAAAGAAATTGGTGATGGAAATATTGAATTGACGTTCAAAGGTAAAACAGCAACCCAACTGCGCGAGGTTCATTGTCTAGTATTTGCGAATTTGTTTGAGCAAAAAAAATTAGATAATATGACAGCCAAGCAGATGATTGGACTATTTAGTTGTTTTACAAATGTTACGGTGAGTGATGATATCAAGTTTCATATGCCACAAAGCTATGATAAAACAGTTCAATCTGCGTGTATGGAATCCAAAGAAATGTATAATAATTATTTGACAATGGAGGAGACGCGTTCAATTAATACTGGGGCTGACTATAATATTCATTTTGATCTCATTGATTTCGCGATGAGATGGTGTGACTGTCAAGATGCTCCAGCATGCAAGATGCTTTTACAGGATTTGGAGCGAGAAAAAGGAGTATTTTTGGGAGAATTCGTGAAAGCTCTTTTAAAAATTAATAACATTGCTGGAGAAATGGAAAAGATAGCAGAAGCAAATGGAAATATTGATTTTTTAAGTAAATTGCGGGAGATCCCTGTTATGACATTAAAATATGTGGCAACAAATCAATCTCTGTACGTGTAGAATTACATCTTAGATGTGAACCTGCCGATTTTACAGGTATTCTTTCTTCTTCTTCTGCCTCATCGTCAGTATCATTTACAAAAGGTTGAATACGTTTTGTTTTCTTGGGTCGTTTTTTTTGTTTGTTAACTGTCTGTTTCATAATGATATTGAAATGTATTAGACAATCTAATATATTTCAATTTTATTCGGTTATTTCGTCAAATCTAATAGCTTGGTCAACCAGTATATGGAGCATAAATAGTAATAGGAACAGTAGGATCCATCCATGGTTTTATATCCATGTTTCCATTATTATAGTCGTCACCGCCTTTTTTATTACGACCACGTCTTACCGTCTTTCTTCTTGATCTCCTTCCGATTTTAGTTTTTTTTGTAAAACGGTTGCGGTTTCTTCTAGGACGAATCATTATAATATACGTATACATTATTTATTCAGTCATGATTTAGGGTAAAATAATCATAAATATTTCTTTAGATATACTATAATATGTCTTCAGAAGAGGATATGCTTACTCTAGAAACTCAACCTGTATCTCCTTGCAGTTGTATTGAATGCGACTGCTCCGACTGTCAGTGTCTAGTATGCATATGTAACTGCAAAGAAGATGAACCGAATCCTACTCCAGAAACAGAAACTATACCTGAGTTCAACTGTCTTAATTGCAAATGTTCCGAGTGTCAATGCGTTGTCTGTGTATGTGACTATAAAGAGGAGGAATCCGCATCTAAAGAGGAGGCACCGGAACCAAAAGAGGAGGAATCGGAACCAAAAGAGGATGAACCGGAACCAAAAAAGGAGGAACCAGCATCTAAAGAGGAGGAACTAGCATCTAAAGAGGATGAATCAGCATCTAAAGAGGAAGGACCAGCATCTAAAGAGGATGAACCAGAACCAAAAGAGGAGGAACCAGCATCTAAGGAGGAGGAGTCGGAACCAAAAGAGGATGAACCAGCATCAAAAGAGGATGAACCAGCATCAAAAGAGGATGAACCAGTATCAAAAGAGGAGGAAACTGCGCCAAAAGAGGAAGATTCTCCGCCAAAGGATGAGCTCCGCATCAGCGAGGTATTGGATAACCTTATCGCGAAGGTAGACGCACCCGCAAAAAAATCTTTCGGTATTTTACAGTTTTTCCAAAGCTTTTTCACTCGTTGTACTTGAGTAATCACGCGTTCTCTTTTCTAATAGTCATCAGCAATAACTAACTAAGCTTAGGAAAAATAAATTTACTTTTCCTAATCACTGGAATTTTCAAGAAAAAAAGTCCAATAATAATCATAATTATTCCAACGTATTGTAATGGATCTGTGAAGTATTCACCTAAAAATAAGATTGCTGCAAATGATTCAATAACAGCACTAATACCATCCCATGCGGCATTTACTAGGAGAACTTGGGATCCCTGTAGGGATCGTATTAAAAAGTATATTACTCCAATATATCCAGTTACACCTGTTGCAAAAGATATATATCCGCCATTATTTGCAAATTGTTTAAATCCAAAATCTCCAATTATTTCAACCAATGCCAATGTTCCAATATCTTGATAGCTCATAAAGTAGATACAGGAAAAAAATGAAATAATTAATATTACGTTGTATTATTTAATATATACAATATTTTGACAATGATAAGTCAGCGCGCATCTGATATTATATCTCCGGATTCCTCGTTAAGACCAAGTAAACCTGTCTCACGAGATGACCTAGTAGAAGGTCAGGAATATTATATACAAGGTATACCTGTAGATAAAGAATATTCCGGTAAACAAATTGGAATATTCATTGGCAGACGAAATACTTATTTATACAATAATACTAAATGGGTCGCTGAATTTGATGTGCGTAATATAGGTGAATACAGCGCATTTGGAACTGGGACTCGGTATTTCAATGAGCATAATTCAAGTATATTCTATCTTCCGGTCGCAACAATAATTCAAAATGAGAGAAGAAAAAATAGAGATAATCTAATGATTAAAGATCTAGACGATTTACGTAAAACAATGTCTTCGCTACCTGAAGATATTGTTAATTATACCGAGCCGTATATCACAGGAAATGATAAATATGGTATACATAACCAAAAATTATACCCTCGGGCATGTAAATATAATGCATGGATGGATGGATAGAACTAATAAATAAGGTACATAAACGATTCAAAAAGTAATTACACATATACAATAGTCATGCTTCTGGCAAATAAATACAGGATTAATGAAAGACTTGGAGCCGGCGAATTTGGTGCAATTTATAAGGGAAGTAATATAAGAACCAATGAAGAGGTCGCGATTAAAGTAGAATCCCTTCAATCAGAAGTTCCCTTGTTAAAACGAGAGACAAAGATTTATCAATATTTGACTCGTGGATATGGAATACCCAAAGTTAAATGGTTTGGCGTTGACGGAAATAATTATTATATGGTTCTACCTCTTTTTAATGAATCTTTAAAAGAAAGAAGAGAGAGGCTAGGGGCATTTTCTCTCAATGATGCATTATTAATCGGTGGCGAGATGGAAAAAATTCTGCACTACGTGCACAAGATGGGACTTGTGCATAGAGACGTAAAACCAGAAAATTTCATGTTTGGACAGGATGAAAAAATATATTTGATTGATTTTGGGCTTTGTAAAAAACGCCCTTTGTCTTCAATGACAAAGAGAGAAAGTCAAACAATTATCGGCACGCCGAATTATATAAGTATAGATGTGCATGATTTTATGGAGCCTGATACAAAAGACGATTTAGAATCTGTGAAATATATTGTTCTTTTTTTATATTTAGAACAGCTTCCATGGGCTCAACCAAATCTGACCAACGCGGAAATAAGAGAGAGAAAAACTAGGATAGATTGTCTAGAAATATCTACATCATAATCACTAGAAAGGCCTTCCGCGGAAGAAGTATATAATAAACAACCTATGGCAACAACAACAACAAGAAATAAGACTATTATATTTATTGATTTATTCCAAAATATCATCCAAAATATATATTTTATGTTCAATGTTGTTATGTGTTATTTTGATAATTTGAATGGGTTGCATGAGGATATTCAGATAATTAGCGACACCAATGCTGACCCACACACATATAAGAAGGCCTAAAAACATTTCTTACAAAAAAATAACATAAAGACACCATGCTATAAGAGTATATAAGTAGAATGACAACAGCATCTTCTCACGTTACAAGTTCTGCAGAGCGTATTACTGGTAGAGTTAAGTGGTTTAACAACAAGGCAGGTTATGGGTTCGTTACGGTCACCGACGGTGATCGCACCGGAACAGATATTTTTGTTCACCATAGCTCGGTTGTAGTATCCAACCAACAGTACAAGTACTTGGTTCAAGGCGAGTATGTGGAATTTTCTTTGATTTCCACCCAAGGAGGAGCGCATGAGTATCAAGCAGCAGAGGTGAGTGGTATTAAGGGAGGATTACTAATGTGTGAGACGAGACACGAATTTCGTATTACTCGGACAAAGAGTGGAAATGCATTGAATGATACTGTTGATGATATTTCACAGAAACCCTCGGTGACACCTCGTTCAGCGTCTGTTCGCGGATCAAGTTCAAAGAATGAGAGTGGCGCAGAGTGGACTCTTGTCAGCAAGGATCATCCTTCACAGACACCGTCACAACCGCATTCATCCTCATCTTCAACGGCTGATGCACCAACAAGCAAGCCCAGAGGACGTGGACGCCCTCCTCGTGCCAAGTAAAACGTAATGTCACAATCATCCGGCATTTTGCCTCATAATTGTGTTTGTCGCCTGACAATATTTTATACTATGTAAACGTAACGGTTTATCACAAAGGATTTATATTATATAAAGAATTTATAATATAAACACAACTGAACAATCCTATATTATAAGTAAATAATATTTGTATATCATGGGATTTAATTTATTTTGTAAAGATATGACATACGGATCATCTTATATTTACTGGAATGGGTTAAGAAAGTATATTATTATCACATTTATTAGACATTTGATTGAAAAGGAAAAAAATACTAAAAATACAGAAAATAAAATAACCGACCAACTTCTTGATATTGTAAATAACAAATATGACATATTATTTGAATTATTCATTAACTTGTACAAAGAAAACTCGTCGTATTTTTTAACAGAGAAAATATATGGTATATATCTACTTGTAAATAAAACGGATGTTCAAGGAATATACACTCCACATGAATCAATACATATTGTTACCTCGCTTATATTGTTGTTTCAATATATTAATGATCAATATATAAATGATATTGATAATATACTCAATATTTTCAAAACTTCTATTGAACATGATGAAAATGTCATTATAGGTTAGAAAAAATAATAACGAGAGCTAATAATTACAAAAATATAAATTTTATGTAAACTAACTTAGAAACAAAAATATCATATTATTATATAATTTTTACTATTATAATATTATGAGTGATTTACATATATATAATTCATCTGTGTGTGATTTTTACAAAAAACATAAAAACATTAATTTTCAAAATGTTAATTTATGGTTTGTAAAATTATTTGAAAATATTATATGTGAGGATTCTGAAAATAGTGTTGTACAAATAGAAAAAATTATCAATCAACCAATACATACGACTCTGACTGACATACTGCCGACAGCTTACTTACAAAAGGGACAAAATGGGGAGAAAAAACTTGAAATGATATTAAACAAACTAGATGAAACTTCCCAAATTATTGATGGTCAAACCAGAAAAATTTGTGGAGATTTTCAGATTGTTCGTGTAGGAAAACCGACTATTTTTATTGAAAGTAAGGAAACTTGCAGTAATATTGCATTTGAAATTGTTGAAAAGTTTATGAAAAACTCCAAAGAATCATCCTTTTGTGGTATTCTGATGTCGCAACACAGCGGAATCATAAATAAGCCGAATTTTTTAATTGATGTTTGTAATGGAAGTATACTTATATATATGCATAATGTGGAATATGACCCTATAAAAATTAAAACAGCGATAGATATTATAGACAAGCTCTATATAAAATTACAAGATTTCAATTCAGATATAAATAAAGGTATGATAAATAACGAGATAATTGAAGAAATAAACAAAGAGTATCAACTCTTTACGAGTAAAAAAGAGTGTATTATAAACTTTATCAAAGAAAATCAAAAAAAACTGCTGGGACAAATTGAAGATTTAAATTTTAATAATCTTGACGAGTATTTATGTAGTAAATATAAGCCTATACAACAGCTCGTTACTACTCATAAATGCATAATGTGCAACATCTATAGCGCGAAATCATTGAAAGCGTTAGCAGCGCATAAACGCGGTTGCAAAAAAAAGAATTTTGGAGCTCCTTCAGAGGATATTACTCTAACTGTATAGAATCAATCATTATTTTGTATCCGGTGTCTACATCCAAATCGTGGATTTTTATTCTACCTGTTTTCTTTACCGCACAAGTAGTCTGATTTCCGCTCATATCTGGATTAAATATGGTATGTGTAATATACATACCACAGGCAGTTTTTCCGTGTTGATGTAAAATAATAAACCCTTTTGGATGTATAATTATTTCATTAAAAGTATAATTGGTTATATCCAAACTAGCTCTAGACATTTATATTATATTATAGTGCTATAATATAAATACCTAAAAATATACACTCCTAAATATTTTACACCATATATCGTACAGTAAATTACTAAATATTTAAAAAACTTACAATTGTTGATTACAATTGATCGCTCGCAAAAAATCATTATTTTGTAATAGTTTATTTGAAAATAGTATTGTAAACCCTTATTTCAGAATGCAAATGCAAAATATTTGTTTTAGCCAAGAAAAAATTAATTTATTGAGAGAGGCGAATACAAGAATGTATTTAGATGATATCAAGGTAAATAACATCATCTTTATATACTGCCCACCCAAAGTAGGATCCACAACGCTTGTATCTTCTATTCGTCTCTCTGCTACCTATAAATACAAGGTATTGCATATTCATGATGAAAGCATGCTTCAGGTACTTACTGGTGTCCAAGGAGTTACCGTCAATGAGATCATTCAGTATAACCAATCTATTGGGAGAAATGTATTTGTCATTGATGTATATCGCTCTCCAATAGAACGAAAAATGTCGGAATATTTTGACAAATTGTCTTCGTTTCATTTTAATAACACAGAAGATCGTATTATGCATTATGACTTGAGACGTCTATCGGTAAGATTCAATAATATATTCATGCATATTGCAAATGGCGATCATTACCTTGACAAGTTTACAAACTTGGACAAACCAAACTCATTTCATTTTGATGACAAGTATTTATTGCAAACTGCACAAGGAATAACATATATTAAGTTGCGTTTAAAGGATTCAACCGAATGGGGACGCATCCTTTCGCAACTTCTTGATGCGGAAATAACCATTATCAATGACTATGAAACGGAGAAAAAGAAGACGGGAAATTTATATAAACAATTCAAAGAGTTTTACAAAATTCCTGTAAACTATTTGAACGTTTTACAGAATTGCCCTTATTTGAATTACTACTTCTCTCAACAAGAAAAAGAGGAATATATATCAGGTTGGAAACAAAATCAATCTGAAGATATTTTCATTGGATATACTGATAAAGAATATGAAGTATACAAGGATATATGTATTGAAAATCAGTGGTACAAGGATATCCAATATGATCATTATCTTGACGAAGGATGCAGATGCCAAGCGTGTTGCAGGAAAAGGCGATCTATTGTAGTTAAAGCGCGCAAAGGAGATCCTCCTAAGGAAAGACTGGTACATGCGAATGCAGTAAGAGAATTCAACGAATACAAGGAAAAAATGAAATCTCATATAGTAGCGCAGAATATGGCGCGTGCGCAAAGAGTCAATAAACTTGTAGTAAAGAAAACGAAACCCACGTTCAAGAATAATCTCATGGAAAATATGAATGATAAAAAATAGATTTTTTGAAGAATAATAAACATTCTGCAAAAAATTGAATAAATATATAGGAAAATAGAAAATAGAAACTAGAAACAAACAAGTATTATACATAAATGGATATAAGCCACTACCTCAATAAGAAGAATTCATTCCGAGAATTATCGGACGAAGATTTTGAACATCTAGTGCCTTTATTCGCACAACAATTAGAAAACTCGGGGTTTATATATGATTCTCCATCCCCAGAAGATATTCAAAAAGACTGGAAATCGCTTTGTAAAAAAACAGTCGTCTCTGTAGCAGGAACTACTGCTACTACTACTACGAATAATGAAAAACACATTGTAATCAGCGCCACATGTGTAGTTGGAATGAAAATTATCCGAAAATATATGCCTCATTTCTACAATGTGAAGAATTACAAGGGTGTTTCAGTGATATCTTTGTGGAAAAAAGAAAACGTAGAAAAGGCGCTCCGTTTCAATAGAAAATATCATTCCACTCCCTATGTAAGTGAAATTATACGATCATTATCATTCACCAATGGACTCGGAAAAATCACGATCTATCGTCCTATAATGGCGAAAAATATTGTCAGTTATTTAAATGCACAAAGCGTATTAGATGTTTGTGTAGGTTGGGGAGGGCGCATGTTAGGCTCTGTTAGTGTTGGATCCAATGTTCATTACACCGGTATTGAGCCATGTATGGCAACCTATGAAGGGCTATGTCAAATTCGCGACACTCTATCGTTAGATAATATAGAGCTGATCAACAAACCAGCTGAATTAGCTTTGGAACAAATGCCCAAGGATAGAAAATTTGACATGGCGCTTACCAGTCCGCCTTATTACAATTTAGAAATATACTCGGATGAGCACGATCAATCGCTGCAATATGGTTCATATGAACAATGGATACATAAATTCCTGGAGCCGGTAATTGCGGGTGTATTAGGGCGCGTAAAATGCAGTTGTTGGAGCATCAAAAACTTCAAGACTAATAAAAAATACGCTTTACTTGAAGATGTTATACAAATTCACGAGAAGAATGGATGGAAGATGATGGATATTACGTTCTCAATGACTAATAGTAAACGCCCTGGAGGATCCGCTATGGATGCAGAAAAAAAGGCGTCGGAAGAAACAACCTATCTGTTTATTCCGATGTAATCATCTGTAAACGTATCTTCTTTTTCAAATTCTCTTCGTCGTTAAATAGATAAAGCTTAAATTTTTTCTGGTCATAATTATTTAACTTTTCACGAAGAGTTATACGTGACATCATGTTTAATTCGGGTAAATATACCAAAAATTGAAACAACCCATCATTGCGATTTATTCTATCAAATACATAGCCTATATAAAGCGGCTCCATTTTTTCTGGATGGTTCACATATAGTTCAAGTAAACTGCAATCATTCTGAACTTTGCGTATGGATCGCATAGTTGTATTGATATACTCTAGTTCAGATTCGGCTGTCCATTGTTGATAAAATGCGATAGCTTTGTCGGATAAACAAAGCAATCCCTTGTTTTGCTGAAATTTAATAATATTCAGCAAATCCACCAACCTACGTATCGGACTGGTAATATGCACGTATGCATCCATATCTAAGAAATCGTGGCGCTTTATATCTTCTACCGATGCATCTATGTATTGTCCTCCACTGCTATTCCAAATCTTGATAAATTTCCCTACATCTTCAGGTAGATGCTCAGGAATAGATATGGATTGATTTTTAATAATTGTAGAGCGGAAAATTCCATTTCGCTGAGTTATCAGTTCTTTTGCACAATGATAATTCATAAATGTCATTAAATAAGCTACCAAGTCGTGACTATTACGCACGTTTTGAAGGTATTTATACCTTCTAGACATTTTTTTGGTTGTCTCCAGTAGCGAATTGTAATGATGATCTCTGAAAAGAGCTGCCTCCTCATAACAGTAATTTTTATGAACACGTATAGCACAATTTCCGTATGCTATATCCTTAATTTCACAGGTATCTTTGTCCATAGTAACATCCATGAAAAAAGCGAACCGAGTATTTTTCTCTTGCAGACTGCATAAACAATCGGATAAAATGGTTGGAAGCATCGGTCGTTTGCGATCTGGTAAATAAATAGTGGATATGCGCCTTGAAAATGAATCCCACAATCCTAAAACGTCCATCCAAATAGTTACATTAGATATGTAAATAGATAATGTGTGTGTATCTTCATTAAAACTAAACCCATCATCAAAATCCGCACTCTTAGGCGGGTCAATCGTGAATACGTGCCAACTTGGTCCTGTCCTATCTTGAATAGACGGATATTTTTGCATAATAGTCTCAACAAACGCATCTTTGGAAGCAGACTTTAGTGCCTTGCTAGTATCTTTCGTGAATTTTTGAATAGACGCGTTTAGACTTTTGCAATAAAGCTGATATTCATAAAAATTATCCAAAATATCCACGTAACCAATCACTTGGCTCAAAATACCGTGCGGATGCTTATTCGTCCACTCTACATATGTAAAAGTAACATACATATTCGTAAACACCTTGGAGAATCCGATATTCTTCAACTCATACGGAACCAAAAAAGAAGGAAGCCTTTTGTCATCCGGGATTACCTTGTACAAGAGTCGGCCATTATATCTTCCATATGTTTTTGTTGTCTTGAGAACCAAGACACCTGGAATAGACTGCATCACTCTTGTTGTTGAATGCTCCAATTTGACTTTTTTAGTAGTATCATCAATACTAAAAACGTCATTTGTAAATAGTTTTTCTTCAACTGGATTCACTTGAGGGAGTGAAATCTCTTTAAATTGCAAAACATCGTAGATACACCAACTGGTATAATTTCGGTCATTGATATGCACTTTATATATCGTCATTTAACTCTATATAATAACTAGTATTATATCTTTAAGTCTAATACATATCATATTTTCTGCTCAGTAGGGAGACCATCTATGCTCGTCGTATTTTCGGTTTCTTTGTCTATTTCAGTATCGTCAGGCGTATCGCCTCCAGATTCCATCCGTCGTCCTCCGTTGATTAGCTCTCCTCCAATCTTTTCATTTATTTCGGTATTTTCCATCTTTTTCACAATTTCTCTCTTTACATTTTGGTTCTGCAATGTATACATAAAAATACGAGGCATTATAGCCATATTGTTCATATATGTCCGATATCGGAAACAAGAAATACTTGCATTTTTATCAAACTTGATACTGTACCACCAGTAAGCAGGAATATAAATTATTTTTCCCGTCTGCATATTAACCTCCAAGCATTTAACCTTGTCAAAATCGGATTTATATTCCGGTTGGGTATTCCAAGGATTCACTGGAGAGCGAAACTCAAAATTCTCATAATCGTTATAAGGTGATAGATATTTACTGCTTTTGGGTGGGATCATCTTTATTTTAACACTACCTTGAGTAATATAAAAGTAGTTGCGGTAGTTAATTTCATATCGTAATGGGGTTATTACGTTCTCTGAGCCTAACATAATATCGTAATTACAGTTACAAACCATGTATGGTCGTATATACTCATCGTTATATTGAAGGCTTTTAACGACCCCCGTCTCTTGTAAAAAATCGCTATTGTTTTCCGATACATAAACACCCTTTAGATCCTCATTAAATAGTTTGACTGCTGCATTCAAGGGAAGAGGTAAATAACTACACTCTGGCTCTAATATATTTCGCACTTTTACTTCAAAGGCATGATAATTTGTGATAATTGACCCTTTATTTACTGATTTTCGTATTTCTTCATTCTCAAAATCAAACAATACGGGTTGTCGCAAATCGCATATCTCCTCTAGCTTATCCTTGGAGACGCTATCTAATTCATATACTTCTAGATCCTCGCTCGTACGTAACTGAAACTGAACATGTAGATAAATGAATAAAACAATGCAAAAAATAAACATGCCTATTATTAATTTCATTTGCTAATAGAAAATAATAATACTTTTATTGGGTTTGTACGAAGTACTAAGTCCTACTCATTTGATATCACTTCTTCGCCATCTTCCTCAACAGATAATTGATCTACATCATTCACTTCCATATGCGACTCTTGCTCAGGATCCTCACACATCTCCATATCCTGTTCGGCTTCGGGTTCGGGGTCAGAATGAGACTCATTCGCTTCGGTTGCGGATATAGGTAAAGGTGCGGGGGGCTGTGTAACAGATACAAACAATGCTGGGGAAGATACCGGAGGCGACGGAATCACAATACTCATAATCTTCTGATTCAAATCAAGAACCAACGATTGTAGCTTGAAAATAACATCCTTTGAATCGCGAAGATCATTTTGCAGTTGATTTATCTTATCATTTAAGACCGCCGTTTTCATTTCAAGACCCTTGTTAGGTTGTATATTCTTCGTGCTTTTCTCTAAATCCTCAATTCTGCTAATAATACTGCGAACAACGACATCATCAATAGATCGCGTGTTTCCTTCGCTAGAATGCGGTATTCCCTCCTCATTATCTATTTTTTGCAAAATATTCTCAACACGTCCCAATCTTAAGGTAACCAATGCAAATGCATCAGACACAGATAACTTTCCTAGCGGAGCTTTGACTCCCTGATTTGCAGATTGCGCAGAAGAATTCGGAACCTGAACCTGTCTAGTATTTTGTCGTGCCGCTTGTTGTTGTTGTTGGACAACCGAAACCGGCTCTCCTGCTCGTCTTTGTCTAGCACCTGAAATAGATCTTGCACTGCTCATTGATAAAAAGAATGCACATATTGTTTTTCAATTATGGACGCATTTTCATAACTAATGAGTCGTGACTTTTATAATTAGTTATTGCAAAATCAGATAACGTATATTTATCTATAGATGTGTGCTTATGTAAAATATTCAATGTCGGAAAATCCATCGGTTCTCTCATTATTTGTTCGCGCATTATTCCTATATGATCATCGTAAATATGACAATTTCCTAAAAAATGTATAAATTCATGGGCCACCAACCCACAATGTTTTGCTAAAAGATGTGTCAAAAAACAATAAGACGAAATATTGAATGGCACTCCAAGACCTATATCACCACTGCGCTGATACAAAACACAAGATAGCTTATTCCCCCCAGAAACATTAAACTGACACATAATATGACACGGAGGAAGAGCCATTTGACTCAATTGACAAGGGTTCCAGGCACTCATAATAAGTCTGCGAGAATTCCGTGTTTCAGGATTCATCAAGTTATCAATAATATATTGCAGTTGATCTACCCCCGAGCCGGAATAATCAGCATCATTGCCTAGCCAAGGGGCATTAAAATGACGCCATTGATGTCCATAAATGGGTCCCAGCTCATTTTCCTGATAATTCGTAAGACCATGCTCATCCAAAAACTCGCGACTACAATTCGCATCCCATATATGCACACCTTGTGCATTTAAATCAGCGTTATTTGTATTTCCTAGAATAAACCACAATAATTCTTTCAAGCATGTCTTCCAAGCCACTCTTTTGGTTGTAAGTATCGGTATTTTTCCGTCGGATAGAGAGAATCTCATCATTTTCCCAAACAGACTAATTGTATTTCCATTTCTCCCTGTTTCAACTGAGCCATTCTCCAAAATGTCTTTTACAAGATCTAAGTATTGGGCTTCCTCTGACATGTTTTAGCTTAAATTGATTTTTTTATATTTTTATTTCTTGTTATAAATCATATGGAAAGTTTAGACAATGCATCAAAAACATCAACTGGATTCGTAAAGCATGTATTCAAATTTGACGATGAATCCAAAGGTGAATTATTAAATATTATCCAATATGCCATATTGGCCATTGTACCTATAGTTGTTCTAAACAAAGTCATGCAAAAATATGTTCCGGAGGCAAGTGATGAAAAAGGTAGTTTAGAGCTTGTAGCTGAAGTGATTATTCAAACACTTGCGATGTTTGTCGGTATATTTTTTATTAATCGCATTATTACATATATTCCTACTTATAGCGGCGTAAAATACCAAGATTTTAATGTTGTTTGCATCATTCTTGCAGTATTGATGATCACAATGAGTCTACAGACAAAATTAGGAGAGAAGGTAAGCATTCTCTCTGACCGTATACAAGAATTATGGAGCGGCAAATCTGACACAAAAGGTAATAAAAAGGGGAGCGTAAGAGTATCACAACCACTTTCGGGACAAGGGCAAGGGCAAGGACAAGGTTCATACAGAGAAGGGTTGACTGATATGAAAGATGGAAATAGTACAGCTATTTCATCACTTCCATCAGTAGGGCAAATGGCACCTCAGCAATCTCCTGACTTTAATGAAATGTACAAAAAACAACCAACGCCATTAATAAATGCTGCAACACCTGGTTCCGACAATCCTTATGCAAGTAATGAACCTATGGCAGCAAATGAAGCTATGGGTGGAATGTTTGGAGGATCTTCATTTTAACTCTTTCGTGCCTGAAGTAACCAAATATGGTTACTTAGTCACTCAAAAATTCCCTTTCAGGCATGAAAGGGTTAATGAGAATGCATGATGAGAATAGATACTTGATATTTATCAAAAATATATAAATATTACAATTTATATATTTACAAGCGGATATGGATATGAATAAATTATTGAAAGCTCTAGAGAAGAATGAAAATGATTCACTCTTGGATCTAACTACAAATAAGATTAAGGCCACAAATAATAAAATATTGCGTGAGCTCCATCTACCCAATGAACTGCATATTGAATATATGCGAAAGTTGGAAAATTATAAATATGTTGATGAGCTCTCCGATTTACGCAGCGGATCTTACATTCGTTGGATTCCTATTTCAAACCCATTGTATTTAGTTTTGAAAAAAGGTAGTCTTTTTTGTGATATAAAAGCAACAGATAAGGGTCTAGTATTGGTATGCAAGGGAGCATATAATAAGCATTTTCAGCTTAATTTTGATGAAAATCTTATATTCCAAAAATTATCCGATCAAGAACTGGTTTTATTGAGCGCATTGGATCATCTAGCCAAGTAATATTGAAAGTCGTCTAATATCCAGTAGGTGAATAAACATATACATTATTGATATAAGGATAGGAGTCATAATATTCACTGTACCCGTCTAAATAAACAGGATAATCGTATCCTCCATAGCCACCCCCATCTCCGCCATCACCATATCCGTATCCGTAATATCTCGCTCCGCCTCTACCTCTGCCAAACCCACCACCACCACCACCACCTCGGCTGAATCCACCTCCTCTACCTCCCCTACCACCACCGCCTCCTCTACCACTACCACCACCGCCTCCTCTACCACCACCACCACCACCACCGCCATGACCTTCTACAATCTTAGACGTGTTTACTAGCATTCCAACGCTTAATGCTAGAACAATTATTACTAAAAAAATGCTACACGTAACGAATATTTTTCCCATATAATACGCAAGAATAAAAAATGATATAATCCATTACTTTTTTCCACAAGCCTTGCAAGATTTAAATATACTAGAAAAAAAACTCTTAAATGTCTTTCTCTTCCCTTTTCTTATGCGTCTCATTTTGCGTGTACGCGCCATTTATATATAAACAGAAAAAATGTTTGTATATAATATACAATATTAGCAGGATAATGATGTAAATATGTGGCACGGATATTTGCATATTCGCACGATGTTGTAGCCAATTCGTAAAACAGCGGTCACCGCTCTTTAAGCCCGTTTGCCCATTTATTATATAATTCACTCAAATATTTTTCCCAAAACTATTTTGGGGAAATGAAAAAAGGACATTTATTTTTGTCCATTTTTGACTTGGCCAAAAAAGTCTTGGAAATACGAAAAAAATGAGTAGTTGTGACTGACGAGACCATAAGCCAGAAATTTTAATTTTCAGTTTGTGACGATAAATTTTCCACTTTTTCGTCAGATATTTAGGGGATTTTTTCGGTAAGTATTATATACTTACTAATGACTTACCAATTTGTCCCAAAAAATCCCATGCTTTTTTACTGTGAAAAGTGCCTCTACCAAACTGCTAACAAAAAAGATTACTTAAAACACTCAACCACACGCAAACATCTCAATACTTACCAATACTTACCAAAAATCCCAAAAAATCCCCAAATACCATTTTTTTGTGAATGCGGAAAAGAATATAAGCATAAGCAGAGCTTATATAACCACAAGCGATCATGTATTAGCGGAACACCTGAAAATCATATTATGGTGTCTGATGGATCATCTAATGAGATGCAAATGTTAGCAAATATGTTCATGGAAGTTGTGAAACAAAACAGTGAATTTAAAGAACTTATTATTGATCAAAATAACAAGCTTATTGATTTATCCACAAAACATACAGCCATGACGAATTGTCATAACACGAATACAATAAATAACAATAAATTTAATTTGAATGTATTCTTGAATGAGAAATGCAAAGATGCGATGAATATTGGAGATTTCGTGAATTCGCTGCAATTACGCATTCAAGACCTGGAAAATACTGGCGAATATGGATTTGCCGAAGGCATATCGCGAATCTTTATGAGGGGGCTCAAAGAGCTTGATGTTTACAAACGACCTATTCATTGCAGCGACTTGAAGAGAGAAATCATTCATGTGAAAAGCGAAAACAAATGGGAAAAAGAAGGAAGTGAACGAATGCAATTGAAAAAAGCAATCAAACAAATCGCAAATAAAAATATCTGCATGATACCTGCGTGGAAAAAAGCGAATCCAGGGTGCGATAAATATGATAGCAGAAAAAACGACAAGTACTTGAAATTGATGGTGGAATCTATGGGTCCAACAGATGAAAGGGAGGAAGAAAAAGATTTTAATAAAATTATTCGCTTTGTAGCGAGAGAAACTGCCATTGAAAAAGATGGATTGGAGGCTCTTTAATGTCTAATCTCCAAACTGTCCCAATTTTGGGACAGTTTGGAAAATTAGCATATGCCTTTATTTGTAATTGTTACCAATTTTGGTAACAATTACAAAGTAATCTCCAGGCTCATAAATCAGCCTGGAGATTAAAGGTTAATCCTTTCATGCCTCAAAAATTCCTTTTCAGGCATGAAAAGGTTAACAAAATGGTGGATAGGTAAACTGGAACGCCCATTATGTTTTCATATTTCGTCTTTCACTTATTCAAATACACAAAAAGGAGAAGACTATTATAGGCGAAATTCTTACTATTGGTTTTACATTTTGTCTCATTTTTATTCTCGGTCGCTGTAATATAATAATTATAATATAATTAATATTATATTATGATGTACTTTATTGTAACTACAAGTATTTTTAATAATTGTTCCGTAAGAGAACAACAATATAAAAATGGTATTAATAAATTAAAACAGATTATACAAGATTTAACTATTGAAAATTATGAAATCATTATTATAGATAATAATGGAATAAGAGATACATTTTTAGATTATTTAGATTGTAATGTGTATTATACCAATAATAATTTATTACCTACAAATAATAAGGGCTATAAGGAATTACAAGATATAGTAGATTGTATAGAACATTATAACATAAATGACACTGATTTCATTGTAAAAATGACAGGTAGATATATTTTAGATGATAATAGTGAATTTATGAATGTAATTAAAAATATACATAATACAAAATATGATTGTGTAATAAAATATGGTTCATATCTTAATCCTGTCAATTATAAAATGAATGACTGCATTACTGGATTAATAGGAATGCGGTGTGTTTATATAAAACAAATAATAAAACCTACCGAAAATGAATGTGTAGAATGGAAATGGGGAGAAGTTGCAAGTTTAATTGAAGATAACAAAAATCATTTGGTAGACAAATTGGGAATTAATATATGTCCAGGTTCTGATTCATACTTTTTCGTTTAGTATATAATCATCAGGCATTCTTTGCTTCGCGAATGCTGATTCTTTCCGTTCCACCCGTCGCCCCTCTCTTGCTAACTTCGTAAAGCAGCTCTAGCTCCTAACTAATTTATTTGAAATAAATCATTCAGAATTCTCACAAGAATCAAGAAACAAGAAATATAATTATATTTACAAATACTAAGTTTGTAAATACAATTTGTAAAGTAAGACCTTAATCAGTACCAATTTGTTTAGGAATTAAAAATATAATATTTATATTTTTTATATGATCTGTTCTAATTGTAAAAATATATTTATATTCACCCAATCAATGTCAGAATATATTGAAAGAAAAAAGAAAATAGACGAAATATTATGTGCATATGTTGATGAAATGTTTGATATCAATGAAACGCTTATTTGGAATTTAGTATTACAATGCGAAGCGATGCTTTTGTTTCCAAATGAACGTCCAAAATCTTGTTCAAATGGAAATTGCGGCTCATTAATCTGCACTTTTTGTTATGGTATTTCCTCAAATAATAGAAAATGCAGATTTTGCATAAAAACAGCCTATAAAAATTAGACACAAGATAAAATATTTATCGCTTCTTCAAAGATAGCTTATGAAGAATGATCTTGCGCTTTTTTTTACATGTAAACGCACCACGTGAAAGACCTTTTCTATTTATCACCGTTTTAGTACAAATACCTATTGATTTTGATTCATTGATAGGATCTATTTTTTTAATACAGCGACATAATTTTAATGACATTATAGATTCCGCATGTTTCTTCAAAGCACTCATTGATTTAGGGACGGGCTTGTGGTAATAGTTTAAAATATTCATATAATCAGCCTTGGTTAATCTTTGAGGCATGTACTTAAACTAGCCAAATATTTTAATTTGAAATTGGAATTTACATAACCATAACCTACACCTACAAATGCCTAAAATACTATGCATTTTTTTAAATATGTTTTTATTTTAGACCCATGAATAAAGTCGTTGTTTTTGATCTAGATGAAACTATTGGATATTTTTTAGAATTAGGCGTGTTCTGGGACACATTTCTTAGTTATATAACGCGAGACTCTGTTCCTTTGCAAGAAATATTCAACTCATTCTTAGACTTGTATCCTGAATTTCTACGACCGAATTTATTTTCTATATTAAAATATCTGAAGCGCAAAAAAGAATCAGGCATCTGCAAAAATGTTATGATATACACAAATAACCAAGGTCCAAAGGAATGGTGTTGTCTCATTAAAAATTATTTGAATACAAAACTGCAATACCCACTCTTTGATCAAACTATAGGTGCATTCAAGGTCAATGGAAAAGTATTGGAAGTCTGCAGGACGACTAATGATAAAACAAAGGAGGATTTTATGCGCTGTACAAAACTGCCTGAAAATACAGAGATATGCTTCTTGGATGACACATATTATCCAGGCATGATTGCTGATAATATATACTATATCAAGATGAACCCATATGTGCATAATTTATCATTTCCTGTGATGGTTGATCGTTTTCTTTCAAATAACTATAACGTAAACCCAATATTATTCAAAGAGTTTGCGAATAAACACATTCAAAAATTTTCCTATATTTATATACCTAAATCCAAAGAAGAATATGAAATAGATAAAATCATCTCTAAAAAAACGATGATACTGTTGCAAGAGTTTTTCCAACAAGCTTGGAAACCCAAAACAAGACGTATCCGTCCCAAAATTATTAACCGCACCAAAACAATACGACGCGGTGTATTATCATATTGAGTGAGGACGCCAGATGATTCATAGGAACGTCTTGATTTCTTTCGTGTATCTGCTTAGTATACCATTTACTACTACGGTAGTAAACAAGAAGACACCCGAAGAGAATGCAATTTTTCTGTCTAGAGACGTGAATTTCGTATCTTTCCGAAATGGGTTGAATCGCACAAGCAAAAATATACAGATATATAATTTCGCATAAAAATCAACTTTGCCTACAAACATTGGATTTATTGAGAACGCACCTATAATCCCTGCAATATAACTTACATAAGTGAATATAATAAAGAAGGTAAATCCATATTCCTGCATTTTTAATAATTTTAACATATATTATACATATACAAAAATTATTACGTTTTTTGTAGCTCTTTGTAAATATCCAAAGTTCGCGCGCTAGCATCACTGCTCTCCACATATTTCGGCATCCATAAATAAGGGACGACCCCTTCATTACCAGCAAAATATGAGCTGAATATTTTCTTGTATTCCGATTTTTCATCAGGATAATGCTCTTGAATGATTTGGTAGAGAGATCTTGACTGTTTACCTACCCCATCACTGAATGCCTCTTTCGTTCGCCAGAGAATACTATCAGGTAATAAAGGCGCCCCAAGCGAATTACGAAAAAAGTCTGCAGAAAATGCAGAACGTAGCAAATATTTTTCACATTGTTTTTTCGCCGGATGATAGCGGAGATTTGGATCAATAGATAGATAAAATTGCACCCATGAACGATCTAAAAAGGGTGTTCTCGGTTCTAGACCATGGCATGATATACATTTATCTGAACGCAATACATCAAATGCATGAATATCATTCAAAAGCCGTCTAGATTCTTTATCAAACTCAATCGGGTCAGGACATTTATGCATATATAAATATCCTCCACACAATTCATCAGACCCATCGCCGTTCAAAATCACCTTTGCGTCACTATGTTCACAAATATATTTACCAATTAGGTAATTTCCAATACTTGCACGTACTGTAGTTGTATCGTAACTCTCAATCGCGTAAATTACATCTGGTATGGCGGCTATAAACTCGGCTTCAGTAAGCACAATCTCAGTATGGTTTGTTCCCAAATAATCAGCGACTATTCTTGCATATTTTAGATCTTCCGAGTCTTTCATTCCAATACTATACGTCTCTAATGGCACAGACGATATTTTCTTATGAAAATCGTTTGCTAATGCGGTAACTAAGCTGCTATCTAGTCCACCCGAAAGTAAACAGGCTACTGGACGGTCTGTCACAAAACATCTTTTTTTTACCGCATTGTAGAAATAATCTTGGATATCAGCGAGTACTGTTTCTTTATTTCTCTTATTAGGAATTGTGCAGAATCCAGTAGAATGATAACTGACGAATTCATTATTTAATTTCCATGCTGCCAACATTTTGAAGGGCATGATATATTCTGAAAAAGTGCCGGGTAAAAAATGGCGAATCTCGTTATTACTGTGAAATTCTGAGAGCATTTTTAACTCAGATGCAAACCCGTGCATAATATTCATATCAGATTCTTTGTTAGAAGTCATAGTGTAAAGTGGACGAACCCCATAAGGATCACGAGCTACATATAGCTTAGAAAGCTCTGCATTGATATTTACATCTAGCAAAATGAAAGCAAATACTCCATCTAACATTTGAAGTGTCTGTTTGATTCCATATCTTTTATACAAATGAATAATGACCTCACAATCCGAATCGGACTTTGGTGTAATATCATTCATCATATCATACAACTCTTTGTAATTATAAATTTCACCATTACAAATTAATGTGACATTATCAATTGTTATTGGTTGATTTGATTCGTCATTCAATCCATTAATCGCTAGGCGATGAAATCCGAGAACTATCTTTCCACCGATCATATTATTTATAAGTTTAGAATCTTCTGGACCGCGACCTTGTCCCTTTTGAAATTGTTCCGTTATAAAAGATACCGGTTTACTAGTCTCATTTAATAGTGCAAAGATGCCACACATTGTTATATGATAATAAAATCTGTTTATTTTGTTTTTCTTTTTTATACATCTATTATAATATACATGAATCAAGAAACATCTGCTCAAATAATTACTGATACAAACAATCGTATTTATGACAGAAATGTTCCTTCCGCTATGCTTCAGCCTTATATAAATGTCCGTCCAGTCTCCACGAAATACTCAATTATGCCTATTATTGATCCTAGAAAAATGCTTAATGTAAAAATGCCGATTATGCCGACATATAACCCTGAGAGAACATTCAATCCAGGGAACGATTCTGGACCATGGTCGGGGTTTGCTTCCGGAATTAATGTTGAATCGGAATTGAGGAACCAAATCTATGCCCTTCAAAAATGCAGTCAGTCTGTATATGTTCCTAACAGCACGAGCGATTTATATCAGTATCAATTTCAACCCAAGACGGTTGTAAATCAGCCCTTTCCAGACTTGTTCAGTGAACAGACATTTTGCCCTTTCAATCCGAATGAAGGAAATATACAAGAGGCTGTATTTCATAATCCGACCCGTCTGCTTACTTTAGATGCTCACGACTCGCCTTATCAAGAAAAAAATGATTCATAATATTTATTTATCAAATAGCACATAAACCAATACGTAAATGGCAAGAATGATGTCTTGGAAAAGAATACACCAAGGGTTGACCTATAATAGTTTTGCAAATAAACAGCTATTTGCAAAATATAAAAATAAACATAATTTTATACAAACAAGAGCATATGCGAGTGAATCTGCATATTCAGGCTTCAGAGGTGGTAGTGGAGGTCAGGGAGGAAACAATGGCCCGAATCGTGCAATTATGATATTTGCGGCGCTAAGTATTTATATAATGAATAAACGATAAGCTCCATATTCATCCGACATTCTGCCTCCTGAATCTTTTCGTTCCGACCGTCGCTCTCCGTCGTTTCGCGTCTCCTGCCCCTCACAAAACTCCTCACTAACTAAGCTCCAAACTCATCACTAACTAAGCTCCAAACTCATCACTATCTAAGATCCAAACACCGCACTAAACTTTATTCAACGTTTTGCGCGCCACCTTTCTGAAAGGTGGCATTAAACAAAGTATCCTCCCAAGGCACCCTCAAATGATTTATTTATCTTGCATAAATTATTTACATGATCTATAATGCTATTGCACACCTCTGGTTTATGATGTACAGCGGAATAATAATAAAATCGCAATATGCTAATATAAAGTCCATAATCCAAATTTTCTTCTACATAATGCTGATCAATCGCATATATTAATTTTTCACAACAGTCGTAACATTCTCTGTACTGGTTTTTATAATATGCATTTGTCGCAATATTTCTATAAATATAATTTATATTGACAGTTGGTTGTATAAAATTATTCAAAATATCATTGTAATCGCCGTACGATTTTATAATGTCTTCATAAAATTCATCCAAAACCTCCAAATAAAACATCTCCTCGCCATGCCCGAATCCTGCCAGTGTAGTTTGCGTAACAATCTCCTTTAGACGTGTCAATATTTTTTTTCCAATATCAATTCCACACGTGAATAAGCAACCCGAAACTAACCATCTATATTGGTCATAATATTCAGATTTCATATCCGGCTGTTTATATTTCTTATCCAGAGCTCCCATAATCTGAATATGAAATTTATCCTTTTTGATATTGTCTAGAACATATGGCAGACGATTCATATGATAATTGCGAGATATCTTCATTGTTGAATCATCTATATGTAAATTTGAGTCAATCCAACCAAAAGTAGATGTAGAAAACGGGTTTATCTCCATTCCTTTTAAAACAAAATCAAATTTATTTGCACAAACCAAATGAGACTCTGGACATGTGCGAGCATCTCGTGTAGGCCAATAAACTTCCCTATTTTGGCGCACTGTTTCAGTGTACTGTGCAGACCAAATAGTCTCATATTCTTGCCGAATAAATACGGTCATTGTTTTATATCCATAAGATTCCCTGCGCTCTTGTATAATATCCAATACTGCCCCGTTTCCAAAAATAATCAAATATATCGGCAACTTTAATAGCATATCTATACCTTTCAACGCCTTTTCGGGTGATCTAGATCCACTATGGTATGCAGACAAATCAAAACAGGCAGTCACCATCGTGCAATCCGGAATAAACATACAATTTGTTATAATACGTGAGAAGACTTTAAACTTTTCTTTGCGCTATTTATTTAATCCGCTTTTCACATCAATAATATATGTCGGATAATTTTGTAAATCAAGTTACGCTTGAGTGCTTTATGAACAAGGATCAATATCATCGTCATGTTGCTCAAAAGGTCGCCAAACAGACGAACAAAAAAGATGTAAAGTTTTATCGGAAACGCATCGTCTCTCTCACTCGCGATCTGTTATATGGTACAGGTACAGAGTCGGAAGATCAAGAAACCCAAATCTTATCACCAGACATTAATTATTCGTTTCAGGAGTATATTAAAACTTGTATACACCACTTTAAATCATTAGATAGATGTGATATTATACAGGAGGATTACGCAGGCATAGTTGAGTCGGTGAGAGAACTCACTGCGGATGAAATAGTCACACAAGAAGAGGCTGATAAACTTTTAATGCGTTCTATTCTTTTGAAGGAAGCGCCGACTCTAGATAAATTTATAAAACGAACGACAACCGCGCCAGAAGTTGCTCCGATTCTTCCCAAGCAAAAAGATATTAATTTAAGAGATCCTATATTGAAGAATAAAGGAGTCGGTAAAAAGAAAAATATCCATAATAAATATGAAGACAAAGAAACAAAGATTACTCCATAAAAAAAACAAATATGCAAATAAAAACAAGTCAAACCGGTCAAACCTGTCAAAAAGGACAAGTATAAGAAAAACGAAAACAACACATATGAAATCGTTAAGGTGTAGTCCAAATCCCCAAAAAAAACAAAATTTCAGCTGCTATTCAGATGAGGCGTTGTATAAGCTCCGCGATTTATGGAATGCGCGTCACCCCGATGCGAAAATAGACTCTAATAATACGAAAGAAATATGGCAATTTTTGAGTGAACATATGAAAAGCGTATGCAATAAGGAGTCGTGCTGGTTAAAACAGAATTTTGTTGGAGAGAAACAGCACAAAGATCTAGCAGAGTCATTTGCACCTGAATCGCCCAAATCATGGAAACTAAAACCAAATGAGTGGTTGTCCAGCTTGGACATATTAAAGGTCATGAAACAGTATGAAAAGGCGTACAAGTGTTTTGATTTTATAGGTCCAAGCCCGATTGATTATGATACGCGAAAATTATACGGCGAGTGCGTATGGGAAGAGCTATGCAATTTTAATTTGCAAGATGAGATTAAAAAGGGGCGATTCAAGATAGGCATCATTTTTAACATGGATCCCCACTATAAAGGAGGATCTCATTGGATATCTATGTTTATCAATATTAAAAAGAGAACAATCTTTTATTTTGATAGCGCAGGAGAGAAAATCCCTCCCCGTATTATGAAATTTGCCAACACAGTAATATCACAAGGAAACGCGCTAAATATGAATTTTAAGTTTGATCAAAATTATCCGGTAGAGCATCAGTATGGAAATACCGAATGCGGTATTTATGCGCTCTTTTTCATAGTACACATGTTAGAAGACAAGATTACAGATCATTACTTGAAAACGCATATTTTAAAGGATAAATATATGCAGAATTTTCGTAAAATTTATTTCAATGAAGACTTGTAGAGAAAAAAGCATATAAATATTTTTCTATATGCTTTTTTAATGTCTATACGCGATTTTCTCTCAAATGAAAATGCCCAAATGTTGTGGGAGGTTCTTATAGATAACGAGTCTATAGCAAAAAATAAACGCACACAGGATGTATTCGCCGAGCTTCTTCCGAAATTCTATGAGAGAGAAAGCAGCAATCCTGCAATAGGGTCGTTGATGCAACTGAATAAAAGCTTTATTTCTCTCATTATGGGCTTATTAAAACCTGAGCAACAGTATTCACAGCCTCAACCTCAATCCAGACCCAAAGAGCTAATTACATATGAAGAATTACAGACAGAGCGCAATACAATATTTGAAAAAGAGCTGTTACGCAAACAAACTGAATTTACTAGTGCCATGACCGTACCCATTCCAGAAGTCCCTCAATTTGCAGACAATTCGCGCGATGAGCCGTTGAGTGAGATGGAAATGATTATTAAACGCACAATTGCTGAGAGAAATCTAGAAATGGAAAAAATTCATAGTTCTACGAATAAGTCTAATGCAGAACAGTGGTTGAAAAGCGCTCAAACCTCGGTCAAAGAGGACAAAATAAAGATGCCTGTGGCGCCCCCACAATCAGAATTATCTGTTGTTAACAGAGAACCTGACAATATGCGCAATCAGCCCCGACCGTTGAAATTTATTCGGATAGAACAAGAGGAGTTGTCAATGACTATCCAAGCGGAAGAATTAATGCCTGCGAAACATATATCGTGGGCTGAATCAGAGGATATTATATCGCGCCGTAATCCGGTTTCTTTACCATTGATTCGCGAGTCCAACTCGCCCATGGATTTTTTCTCTCATTTGAAAACAATAGAAGAACCGCCTATTTTGGCTGAAAAAACGGAATTATCTGGTAACCTTACTCTAGAGTATTCTATACTTGACCACATCAACGCACGATTTGATAGATTAGAGCAATTAATAAATAAAAAAAATGAAATGATCTATATTAGAAATAATAATGAATAATTATACAATATGACAATGATGCACAATATTCTACTTGTAACATGTATTATTGCGGCGCTTGGAAAGCACTTTCATAGACGCAATATCATGGTTCGCTCAATGATTCGTCAGACGCCCAAACCGATCATACCAGAAATAGAGAATCTGAACTGGAATGAGGGAGAAGTTGAATGGGACTTTAAAGAGGAGTCTGAAGAAGATTCCTATAAGATATCATATGTTTCTCCTATAATTTCATCGGTTATTCCTCAAGAGGAAAATCGGAGAATAATGTGGAATTTATTAGAAGATTTGCGCGAAAATAACGATTACATCTTGCAAATAGATACCATCTTACAAGTTACTATGTTTATTCAATGCAAAAATGGTGTATATACCGAGTTGGAGGAATTTCGTAAAGGAGATATCATTGACAAAACCATCAAAAAGATGGAACTATAATTCAGAATCATCCGGCATCCCGCTTCCTGATTCTGTTCGTCGCTCTCCGTTGCTCCGCAACTCCGGCTCCTCACTATTCTCGCAGAAAGAAATACAAAATCATATTTAACCCTTTCATGCCTGAAAGGGAATTTTTGAGTGACTAAGTAACCATATTTGGTTACTTCAGGCACGAAAGAGTTAAAATGTAAATAAAATATGATTTTGTAATATTTTGTAATATTTTGTAATATTTTTTTTAATGGGTAAGTATAACTATATACTTTATGCGAACTATGCCATTTCTCTTATGCTTACATGTATTAGAAATAAATGCCAAATACATGGTCAAACCGATTCCATCTCAAGCCTTCCGTATCATTGAAGATAATATGTGGAACAATGGTGAAGTCCCTTGGGATATTTCTACACCTGATATTGAGGTTATTTATGAATACATGCCACAAGTAGACATGAATATGAACATGAATATGAATATGGATACTTCTTTACTCAAAAACAGAAACAGAAACAAACCAGCCAAAATCACAGAAATAGAGAATGTATGGAAAAATATCTATTCAAACATAGATTCAAATAATCTTGTATTTAGCGATATTATAGATTTTAGCGATAATTATAAATTATCAAATCATTTATGGTTTGATTTATTCATGTTAGCATTCTCCATTGCAGCCAGAGAGCGATTCAAAGATAAGGTTACGCCCAAAAAAAATAATTATTACTTCCAAAGAGCAATCCTTATATGTTGTTTATGGATCATTACAAAAAATGTAGAACCTGTCGTATAAAGCTCGCCTCACTAAGCCATTGATGTTAATGTAGTAAAAACCTTTTTCCCATCTGGTTTTATCTCTAATTTGCCTATCAAAATTGGATCACCTCCTTGTTCCACAGCCTTTTTATAACTCGCCAAGTCATATACATTATAGAGATTCTCCTTTAGTTGTCTAGTAGCATATTTAACACCATAAATAGTCACCATTTTTGCGGTCCAAGTGACTTTTTCTTTATTAATCGCAGCAACTGTATCCACTTGATCCTCCGCCATATTAGGGTTATACGAAAAGCTTGTGTTGTTCGGTTCGCCGAAACTAACACATTGTAGTCCTTCTTTATTTGTTCGTGAATAGGTAGCGCAATCAATTGCGGCTTCCTTCACTGCTATAAGCAACTGAGATGTGATCTCTTCTTTAATAGTAGAAATCTCATACAATGCCTCGTCGCTTGTTAAAAAAACCTTTGGATCCCGTTTGCTTTGATCCTTCTGTTTCAATTCAATAGAATCGTCGCTTTTGATTTGAGCCTCACTAAACGTCATCAAATAGACGAATACTTCTACTGTTTGTAGCTGATCGGGCAATTCTTTGTGACTGCAAATGCGACGCGCCCTTCCAATAACCTGTTCAACACGCACAGGATGCCAATATGGCTCCATAATATGAACATATCGCGTATTGCGCAAGTTGATTCCCTCAGATCCAGATGAGGTGATCATGAAAATTTTTATGATTTCGCCCATATTGTTGTTATTCGCGATTTCTCTCAAACGCGATGAAATATTGGTTGGAATATCATTCCAAAACCCATTGTATATTTTCAGAACCATGCTTTTCTCTTCATCGCTTTCTGTACCAGTATACAATGCAAACGTCGGTTTGCCCAAGTCTTCTTCGGGAATATCCATATCCCAAACACCCGCTGCAGACTTCTTTAGACGAAATCTGACAAACCCATTCTCCTCTAGCGCCATAGTAAAAAGTCCAATACCTTCAAGTGTGCGAAATTGGCTATAAACCAAATGTAATCCGGCATATTCTGGATCCTGCAAGTTATCTATCATAGCCAAGAATTTTGGGCTGTATGTTTCTAGACCGGTTTTACTCAGATATTCTTCTGCTTTTTCCTTTACGAATTCAATTGCAGAGGCGAGTCTTTCTGGATAAGTCGCATCTCCAATCGCGTTGATCGCCTCGTCACCTTCCATTTCTCCTTCCGCTTCATCCGTAACATCTTGTCTCTGTTCCACTTTTTTGGCTTCACTCAACATAGTTTCCAACTTGCTGTCTCCCTCTGCCACATCTTTAATTTCTCGTGGCATAGGTCTTCCAGGAGGAACTGGCATAACAAAATTGCAAAAGGCGCGCGAAAATACACGGTAAGTAGACGTTGGATCTTTATAAATACCATCCTTGTCAAATTCGCCTTGTTTCTTCTTGGAGCTCTTTTCCATTTTTCGCTCCTCTTTGCGCGCAGCCTCGTAAACCTTGAATTGATAATCGCTCATAGGTATCTTGATCACGTGGTAATATTCAGGTGTCTTTTCATAACGCGGCAATAATCCTTCTTGCGCGCTGCGAAAATAAGAAGTTAACCCAATAATGCGTCGTTTAAATACATCGGCATTCTTAAGTTGTTTCGTGACTGGATCAATGAATCGCAAAATAAAATCGTCCATCTTATCTGGGAGCGCCTTGTAATTATGTATTTTTATACCGGCCGTGTTTACATCAATATCCATATTTTTCAAGAGAGAAATTATCTTTCTCTCAAAAGCCTCGTCGCTCACATAGTCTGTATCAAATATTGTATTTTTTTTGGAGTCCTTTTTCTCATTTGTAACTCCGTGATAACCGCTTGACTCCTTGATTTTGTTTTTGAATCCAAGAGGATTTCTAGTAATAAACATTTTTTTGCTAGCCGCAGAATAGTCCAAATAATCTAATACCTTCTCTCCTTGCAGCCCTCTCATTAATGTCTCCTTTGTGATTTTAGATGACGTCTTCACGTTTAATGGTATCTCCCACGTCTTAATATAACCGCGCAAAATATTGAACAAGATACCTATTTCATTCGGATAATTAATAATAGGTGTACCCGTCAAAAAAACAATGCGCACATCTCTAGCAGAGAGAAGCATCTCATATAATTTGAGCGAAAGCGCCTTCGGAAGATGTTCTTTTTCCCCTCTAGCGTTCTCAGCAATATCCTTCTCCTTCCTGATTTTGTTCACAATACGACTAATAAAGTTGTGCGCCTCGTCAATAATCACAACGCTATGATCAAATAAGTTTTTCTCATAATTTGATGTCAACTCTTGAAGACGCGTCGCGCGCAAACCGTTGTAGTTAATAAAGGTATATTTGTTCTGAATCATCTCATTTAATTGCTCATCCAAACTCTTCATATCTTTGCTGGAAAGCTGATTCGGCTCTCTAGTCACATCCACTAGCCACGCGCCTTCGCGACGTTGAATATAATCTACAGATAAATTCAAGACGGAAGAAAGCGTTTCAAACGTTTCAGGGTCGGCAATCCATTCCCAATATTGATTTTTTTTGTACAAGTAATCGCCGCATTTTTTAAGCTCATCCATATAATTTGCACGGAGCGATTTAGGTGTCATTACAATAACACGTTTACCGTTTTTCATTCCTTCGGCGATTGCTATACTGCTGCAAGTTTTTCCGGCTCCCAATCCATGATACAAAAGCAATCCGCGGTAAGGGGTGTATAAATTCATGTAGTCTTTTATGATTTTTTGATGCGTTAAGAGAGAAAAAGATTCCGATCCACGATCACATGAGAACAGCCCCTCTGGGTTCTCCAATTCTTTACGATAACGGTCAAAAAAGGAATTGATAAAATTGACAAATATTTTACGATTGTTCATGTAGTAACTCGTGAGCTTGAATTGAACCGGTGGTTGCTTTGGTGCAAGTCTTCTAGAGATTGGCGTCTCGTCAATCTCCACCCAATCCTCTGGCCCTAGTTCAGCTACTCCTTTTTTCACCTTGGGAGTACGTCTAGCAGTCATCTCCCTTGGTATCGCCTCTTCAAGCTCCTCCTCCTCAAGAATTAAAAGAGGCCTTTTCTTTGAAACAAGCTTCTTCGCCTTTTTCTTCGGAGGCGGCTCTGGAGCTATAATCGGCAGCGGCTGAATCGGCGTCTGTTGAGGCAAGCGAACCGTCACTTTGGACAGCTTATTTTCCTTGAGTCGTTCCATCAATTCCTCTGCATCAAATTCAGCTGATTGCTGTTGTTTACGAAGATCGCGAATTGTGACGCCTTTTAATGTAGGAGCCACTTCTTTAGGACCTACCTTTAAAACAACAGCGATTGGCTCAAATGGATCTACAATAGGCTTCATTTTCAATTTGTCTTTGACTAAAGAATTCATGACCCTATATAGTTTGCATATATAATTTTTGCGGATTCGCCGCTAATCATCCAAATCATCCAATCTATTCTATCGCTTTGAGTGCAGCCAAGCAGGCTTCTTGTTCAGCCTTGCGCTTAATTTTGTGTAACCCCTCACCCAAAAACAAGAATACTTTGCCATTGTGTTCATTCAAATATTGATGCACTCCTTGAAACGATTTGAGCGTATTTATATGGATCGCATCTGCATGAGTAAGATTATATACAGGCTGCCCTAAACACAAATAAACACCCATGTTATATCCCACATCAGGGTCATGCTCTATTTCAACATAATGAGGTGTTACCTTGAATTCCTTTTGAATCTTCACTTGCAATATGTTCTTATAATTATCGTCATTTTGGATAAGTTCTATCCAATCAATATGCTTTTCAAAAATATTCTCCACAAATTTTTGCGCCATTTGAAATCCAGGTCCGGTTACAAACATATTCTGGAACCAATTTTCGCTGTCATTCACTACAACCTTGTTAAAATCAAGAAAGAGCGCGCCTAAAAATGACTCAAATAGGCAACCGAGTTTCTTTAAATTGGTCCGTATCTTCTTTTCTTCGGCGTGTTTAGATAGAATTAACCATTTATTCAAATGCATTTCTAATGCGATTCGCCCAATCGCCTCATTCTTCACAATCGCGATTTTTTTCTCGGTCATGAATCCTTCATTCTCTTTTGGAAAACGACGATACAAGTAGTATTTTGTCACTAACTCCAGAATTCCGTCTCCCAAGAATTCCAATCTTTCGTTAGATTTGGACTTTAATGCCATGCAATCCGAGGGTCGCTCCACAATCGTAATATTTTGCGCAAAATTCTCAAACTGTGGGCGCTTTGTATAAGATCTATGAACAAATGCGCGTTTATAAAGATCCAAATTATGTACTGTTCCGGGTACTCCATATTTTGTTAGAATGCATTGAATGTCATTCAATGAAATCTCTACGTTCAAAGGGTTGTACGGGTTAAATATTAGGCCATTTTCTCCGCGAACCACGTCATCATCATGCATAATACACTTTGCCTCTGTCATCAGGTGTATTATAATATGTGCTGATCTATTTAAGCTCATTTTAGATGCAAATAAAATGCGCAGCTGTATGTATATATGAAAATATACAATAGACAAAAAATTATTTTTATTATATTCATCCGGCATTCTGCTTTCTGAATATGCTCGTTGCTCTCAGGCTCATCAAAAAAAATAATCCATATATATTCACGCAGATTAGTACAATATATGCACCCAGGTAAAATACTATTCATCCGGTATTCTGCCTCCTGAATATGCTCGTCGCTCTCCGTCGCTTCGCGACTCCTGCTCCTCACAAAACTAACCTACATACCAGGTAAAACCATACTTTTTTTTGCGAATATCTAATAAATAACTATTACGTGCGTTTATACAATCAGAATTGCTCCACCACAGCTGATGTTTATATTTACATAATGAAGTATTTGAAGGGATTAGCATTAAATAAGCATATTTTGAAAAGGTAACCTTTTTTTGTACCATATAATAGAAGAAGTATTATAAATGTTTATATAAAAATAAATTGGATAATGCACTATAATAATTATTTTATCATAATATATAAAGCATGAAAACACGAAATAATAAAAAAAGACGACAAGGAAAAGGGAAAAGAAAAACAAGAAAAAACTTTTGTGGAGGAAAAGTTACCACAATACAAATACCACAAGGTAGATATACAGGTGAAGTTATAAATGGTATACCACAAGGGCGTGGCAAAATATTCGCAAATAATGGTAGTATTTATGAAGGGAATTGGCAAAATGGAAATATGAACGGAAAAGGTACTTTGTTACTTCCCAACGGCAACTCTTATACAGGTGATTTTATAAATGGTGTAATGGAAGGTAATGGTAAATTAATAGTTCCTAATGGAGATCGTGATGGTTATGTATATGTAGGTGAATTTAAGAAAAATAAAATGGATGGACTAGGCAAAATGAAATATAATAGTGGCCCCGAATATGAAGGTTATTATAAAGATGGTTTGAAACATGGGAAGGGTAAATATATTTTAGATTCTGGTTCAGTATATGAAGGCGATTTTAAAAATGATACTAAAGAAGGAAAAGGTAAAATGAAATACGTCAATGGTGACATGTATGAAGGTGATTTTAAAAATGGTGAGAAATCTGGGAAGGGTAAATATAGTTTTGCTTCTGGTGCAGTATATGATGGGAATTGGAAAAATGATGTAAGAGATGGAAAAGGTAAAATGAAAAATACAAATGGTGACATATATGAAGGTGATTTTAAAAATGGTGGGAAACATGGGAAGGGTAAATATAGTTTTGCTTCTGGTGCAGTATATGAAGGCGATTTTAAAAATGATGTAAGAGAAGGACACGGTATAATAAAATATGCCAATGGTAGCAGATATGACGGCGAATGGGAATCTGATAAACGGGAAGGCATGGGTGATATGTTTAATGCGGATGGCACTTTACAACAATGCGACTATTGGGAAGACGATAAGTGTATCAATGAAAGCGATTATGAAGAAGATGAAGATGATGAGGAAGATGAAAACGCTGAACCGAATGTTATTATAAAAATTAATGATGTTAACCTAACAAATTCTGGAAAAGAAATAAATATCAATAGCGATGCTACATATGAAGACCCTCTGGAGGGGGAGGTCAATATTCAATCCTACTTGAATGAAGATAAATCAAATAATATTGTTTTTTGTATCAACAATTTCTTTTTTACATCAACCAAAGATATTTTGAAACGGAGTATAGATTTATCTGATAAAGGTAATGCCATTGTTTTTATATGCGATAAAGTATATGAAAGGTCATTTAATATAACAAAAGACCTGTTACGAGATGAAACTCCCTATTTCAGATTGAGAGCTATTGGTCCTTTTGGTGGAATTGTTCCAGCAGAACAAATTAAATCCATTGTAAATAGCAACGAACAATACTTTTTAATTACAGATACTGGTGACAAAGCACCATCTGTTGCTAGTTATTCTGTATATGCAGCGGGAGGCGAGTTAGCATCTGCATCTCATTGCCAAGAAGGACAGAACGAAACAATATATAAAATAGATATATTTATACCTATATTTGTATCTGCCGAGGTAACATTACCTCCTCCTCCACCCACTACTGCTACTATTAATCCTCCATCTGCCGGTGGAAAACGAACCAAACATAGAAAAAATAAAACTTTCAAAAAAAAATTAATTTATTTTATTAAGTTATTATAATGAATGAATGTAAAAAAATAAAAACAGACAAATATTCTTTTAGAAATTCTCCTCCCTACCCAGCAAATAAATGTAAATCTATGAAGAAAAGGGGAAATGACGGTAAATTTTATTTATCTTATCCTGATAAAAATGGAACATATAAATGGATAAATATTTATAAAAACAAAACAATTAAGAATAAAGCAACGAAAGAGGATTTACAACTACTGGTAAAAAAATATGAAGTTACAAAGAGCGGTTCAAATAAAGAAGTAGCAGAAAGATTGGTAAGAGTAAAGGGACCCTTTATAAAGAATAAAACGGATAGAAAAATAATAGAACAATTTTTACAAAAACCAACACCATATACAAAAAAGTGTGGGTTTAAGGTATAAAGGCGTGAAATTCGCAGAATCATGAGGCACGATGCCGGATGATTCTGTTCGTCACTCTCCGTCGCTTCGCGACTCCTGCTCCTCACAACACTTCGTAGAGCAACTCCGGCTCCTCACTAAATTATCTTTTTTTTTCACAAAATAAAAAATACAATATATACAATTTTATTATTATTATTATTATTTTTGGTTTCACTCATCAGAATCATGAAACCCAGATTCAAATCCCCAACTCGCAAACTTATCTAGATTCTTGGGATGAAACAGGTTCATCATGAGTTCTTCCGCAAATGTATTCTTCATTCGTTCTCGCAGAACATCATATTTATAACCCTCATAAAATATGGAAGGATTTCCTGATAACCATTCCCAATGAACCATCTGTGGATTTTCCTTCAATAGTTCTAATGCACTTGGATTTTCTGATAACACAGTCCACCAAATTTTCTCATTATTTGCTTTTAGCATTTTAATTGCACTAGGATTGCATGATAACCACTTCCAATCAATTTTATCTGGATTCGCTTCAAGTAATTCAATCGCGCTAGGATTTTTTGATAACCCTGTCCAATAAATTTTATCTGGATTCTCTTTCAGTAGTTCAATTGCGCTAGGATTTTCTGATAACATATCCCAGTCAATTTTATCTGGATTTTCTTTCAGTAGTTCAATCGCACTAGGATTTTTTGATAACCAATACCAGGCAATTTTATCAGGATTCGCTTTCAGTAGTTCTATTGCGCTAAGATTGGCTGATAACAAATACCAATCAATCTTATCTGGATTCGCTTTCAGTAGTTCAATTGCACCAGGATTCATACATAACCATTCCCAATTAATTTTATCCTGATTCGCTTTCAGCAGTTCTATTGCTCTAGAATTCATTGATAAATATTTCCAATTTAGTTTTTCAATCGGAACCCAATTATCTAGAATATATTCGCCTGTACCTATATCGTAAAAAGATATATATTCCGTTTGTATTTGATTTCGCAGTTGTTCTAGTCTTGTCATCTTTCTTTTGATTATACTATATGATAAATCAATCTTTAATTCTTTATAAATATTGCATTTTTCACAAACAAAAAAATGACTATTTCGCATCTAATTTCGGAAGATTCAAAAATAATTCTGAAAATATAAAATAAACAATCATGTATACATACGTGGATACATACGTGTATACGTTTATGAAAAACATATTATCTTCATAGACTCATTGCTTTAGCATTTTTTGCTAATCCTGAAAATAAAGAGCAAGTAAATCATATAGACGATAATGATCTGAATAACAGTGTAGATAATTTGGAATGGGACACCAATCTAGAGAATCAAATTCACAAGTGTAAAATTGGTTTAGGAAATAATTATACTAGAAGAATTACCCAATTACCCAATAAGAATTGCAAATGAATAAAATAGTTGACTTGATTCTATTGTCGGAACTAGAAAACACTTGAATATAGGTAAATCAAACATTCGCGGAGTTTTAGCCAACCGCAGAAAAACGACTGGTGTATTTATTTTCAGATATTTTGAATAAATTGATCTTTAAAAAAAAATAAAATATAATTGTACTGTATAACTGATGGTTTATATGAGCGGTTCTCGAAATGCTAGAAATGCGGCATCTATTATGAACAGAGCAAATTGCGGAGGTCCCAAGAAGGCTGGACTCATGGGATTTATCGGTGGAATTGGTATTGGTGGAGTGAGTCCTTCTCAACGCAGACGTTTTTGCGGACCTCAAGGAACTTGCACAGTTGACATGAACACCGTGTTCAGAACCAAATGTGTTGGTAACTACTCCAATCCTTCGCAAGTCAAGGCAAGCGCCGCGAGACGTGGTATGTTTTAGAAAAAGTTATATAAGAAACAATTTAATAACTTACAAGGTAAAGTATTAAATGATCTATATAAAAGTGGATGCCAGAGAACAAGACCTTATTTCTCTCTTGCAAAAAAATCTAGCGGATGTAAAATCGGGAACAATAGAAATGAAAGTGGAGAGCTTGCCGATTGGCGACATTATCCTGTGCAAAGACACGGAGGATTTGTTGATTATTGAGAGAAAAACTGTCGCGGATCTGAATGCCTCTATCAAAGACGGTCGTTATAAGGAACAGTCTTTCCGGCTGGATGGAACCGCGCTGCACAATCATAATATCGTTTATTTGATTGAAGGTCCGCTCAAAAACAATCGGTTTATGAACAACGATTCCATATTTTATTCTGCTTGGTGTTCTCTCCATTACTACAAGGGTTTTTCGGTTTGGAGAACATATTCTCTTGCTGAAACCGCCGAAATAATTTGTAACACTGCGAGATATTTCGGCAAGTCGGACAAAATCGGATATTATTCAAATATAAATATGCAGAACCAGACGAATATACAAGATAAAGATTATGTGAATGTAATCAAATCGGTCAAAAAGGAAAATATTACGACGGAGAATATATCTGAAATTATGTTGTGTCAAATTCCAAATATTAGTGCAAACAGTGCCAAAGCGATAATGAAACATTTCAAAACGTTGCCCAATCTGATCGCTGATTTACAAGAAGAAGGAGAGAAATGTTTAGCTTGTATTGAAATAACGAATGTTCACGGGAAAGGTAGAAAATTAAACAAGAATTGTATTTCAAGTATTATGACATTTTTACTACAATAGGCTTTAGGATTGTTTTGTGAAAGCCTAGGAAAAACATTAAAAATTTTATGATAGTATGTATATATGTATATGAAGCAAGAACTATTCCATATATTGTTAATCTTAGCAATAATTGCTTTGATCATTATTTACTATTTGCGTTATGTAAAAATGGGTATGGGTATGGGTATGGGTATGGGTACGGGTACAGGTACGGGTATCAGAGAAGGTTTAGTAAATAACACAAGCCCCAAAGCACTTGCGGAAGAATTAAAGCTGAAGGTAGACCAATTAAAAGCTGGTATGAATATTGACACACATCGTACGGATTATGAAGATATTATCATTCATTTAGAAGATATAATAAGTCATTCAATGTTAAAGGCTGTTTCAGTGATGAAAACTGACCATGATGATCCAATCAAAATCGCAAATAATATGGAAGTATTAAATCAACTAAATACCTCCAAAACATCCTTAAATGATTTAATGGGATGGTTAGATAAACAAAAATAGAAAAATCTTAACCAATTATATTAGATGGATTACAATAAAGATTACAAAGAGTTGCGGACTGGAGATGACGCCAAGATCGCTGCGTTCGGAGATCGTATGAAAAAGGAAGAGGAGGAAAAAGCGAACCCAAAGAAACTCGGATTTCTCAGTCGTTTAGGATTTACGAGAAAAGCCGCTGCCATCGGCGGAAAAAGAAGAGAGTCCAGAAAGTCCAGAAAGTCCAGAAAGTCCAGAAAGTCCAGAAAGTCTAGAAGATAAAGAAAATATTATTTATTGTTTTTTCACAAACAATATTTTCTAACTGTAAGCTTACATGTTACCACAAGACAATTAAGCAACCGCAATCATCACCTCATTGCCACTATAGAATCCTTTATCTACAAGTGACTGTGTAAAATCTGCACCTCCCCAATTTGGGTCCATTGGATTTGGGCTCGTACCTTGTGCTTGTTGAGCAATATCCATTTGATCTAATGGCGTAGTTGTCCCGACATAATAAGACGATTCGTCATGAGCAGGATACGAATTTTTGTTGTAAGGCTGATCGTTTTGAGTTGCATCTACCAGCTTTGTCGGTGATTGCATCAAATATCCTTCACCGCCAGCGCCACCGCCAGCTTTCGTAAGAAGTTGCATATTTGGGCTCGGCATTGTTGCTGGATTTTGTCCCATTAATGGACTCGGTTGCTGACCTTCCGCTTGCTGTTTCGTCGGCATCGGTGGTGTCTGCTTCTCAAATACGGTAGTGTTCGCGCCTATAGATGGAGTGCTTGGTGGTAATCCTCCTTGCAAATCAAGCACGTTGGGGCGAGCGCGATATACGCGATTTCCTTGAGCATCATACATTTCTTGTACAAAGAGAACAGGGCATCGTATTCCTTGACTTCGCTGCCATTCCAAAAATTCCACATAATCTTCTAAATTGTTAAACATGACAGGATTTACGCCAGGGACTTCAGCAATCTTAGAGTTGTAAAGATAATAAAATCTTCCTTTTTGGATCAATAAATTCGGGCATCTAGGTTCTATTTTATCAGTAAATCCTTCTTTGGTAGATTGTATGCAAAAATATAACCCTGCCAGAAATGCAATGATAATAAATAGAATAAGGGGCGTCATATATATTATAGGCAAAAGAAAAATTGGGAACCTATTATTTTAGAGGCATATTATATACATGCCTGTGATAAATATTACCTCGGAAGGAGATATGTCCGACTCTATTCAAAGAGTAAATAAACATTTGGCAAATGGACAAAGAAAATCATTCGTTCTTATTTACAGAAATGGGTGTCCGCCTTGTATGAATACCAAACCAAAATGGCACCAATTAAAGAATTCTGAATTCGGTGAAGAGGATGATATCGGAATCTTTGATATTGAAGAATCCATGTTGGATAATATAAAACATTCGGGACTAAAAAAAAATATCAGCGGCGTTCCTACAATGCGTTATGTTCACGGTAATGTTTGCGAAGACTACGAGGATTGTCATGAAATTACCAAGGACCGTTCGTTTGAATCCTTCTTAAAATGGATCAAACATAAAACAGCTGAGAGAAATATGAGTATGGGTATGGGTATGCGTGGCGGCGCTCGCAAAACAAGAAAAAATCAGTCCAGTAGACGACGAAAAGGCAAAAGTAGATGGTCTCTAAAATACAAACGCACCATTAATTGTAGACGTCCTAGAGGTTTCTCTCAGCGTCAATATTGCAAATATGGAAGAGCCAAGAAGCGAAGGGGATAAAAAATACCCGTCATATTCAGAATCAGGAGGCAGGATGCCGGATGATTCTGTTCGTCACTCTCCATTGCTTCGCAACTCCGGCTCCTCACTACAATCTAAAGTTCTCCTTTGCATAACCAATAATCGCACATGCAATACGCTTTCCTGCATTGCCATTTATTAAGCTTGCAGAATTTCCACCTTGTCCACAGTCGTCTGGGTCGGCATGAATAATCAAACCACGTCCAAGAATATTCGCTTTATTTCCTCGCAATTTTATAAAATTGTCGGCGAATGTGTAACTGACGTTGCCTTTCGCATCAGTTTCCAAATTGCCTAAATCACCAACATGTCGCTGCTTCATACCCGGGCAGCCATGCGTTTTCCCATAAGGATTGAAATGTGCGCACATACTGTCACATTTGCTCGTTAAATCTCCGGATTCGTGCACATGAAATCCGTGCAATGCATTTTTTTTCAATCCTACAATTTGAACAGTGATCAAAACACAGTCATTCTTCAAATCTTCAACAAACCGAACCGTGCCTTTTACTTGTTTTCCGTCAAAAAAAGCAATGGCTTGAATTGGCGATTTACTCATACTCATTTATTATATAATACTAGAAAAGTGCAATGAATATATTATCTCATAATGAAGATCAAAGATGAAAAAATTGATATAAAAATAATCCCAGAAGACATCTAATAAACACTAAAATGGATGCTCAATTTAAGCTATTTGATTTCAATGTATATGCGAATGAATCGGTCATTAGCAGTGGTAGTGACGATGAAGGACAAATCACACACAATACTTCAAATTTTATGATACAAATGTTCGGTATTAATGAAAAAGGTAAAAGCGCTTGCATATTGGTGGAAGGATTTAAACCGTTCTTTTATGTCATGGTAGATGACGATTGGACTATTACTACTAAAAATAATTTTCATGCGCATATCAAAGACAAAATGGGCTCCTACTATGAAAACTCCATTACAGATTGTAAAATAATCAAGCGAAAGAAATTATACGGATTTGACGGAGGAAAAGAGCATAAATTTATTCGTCTAGAATTTGAAAACATCGCGGCACTCAATAAAGCAAAAAATATATGGTATGGACCCTATATAAAAATGCCCAATGGGAGAAGCGAACGCAAGTTGCATGCAAACGGCTATAACTTCTCCGAAACAAAAACGCGATTATATGAAGCAAATATTCCGCCGCTTCTCCGATTCTTTCACATTCAAGAGATCAGCCCTTCAGGATGGGTGAGTCTACCGCACAAAAAGACTCTGCAAGTCAAGGGTATGGATAAAAAAACCAATTGCGATCTTGAATATATCATACAGTACAAGCATATCGTACCGTTAAATGATAAGGAGGCGAGAGTGCCATATAAAATATGCAGCTTTGATATTGAGGCTAGCAGCAGTCATGGTGATTTTCCGATTCCAGTGAAATCATACAAGAAACTAGCTTCAAGTATTGTAGAATATTTTGAGAAAATTACAGTAGAAATAACGCCAGATTTATGCATTGATAAGTTGCGCGAAATTGTTTTATCTGCATTTGGATTTGGTTCTGAAGAGATTGATTTGGTCTATCCCAAAGTAGTCCCCACGAAAAAACAAGTGGGTAGTATGATTGAAAAATGGCTGAATGCGCAGGTAAGAACAATGAATACTCTGGAGCATCAATACGCAATGACAATTGAGAACGCATTCATGAAGCAATATCAAGATCAAGATCAAGATGAATCAGAATCGCATGGATTTAAAAAGTATGTGAAAGGATATGCAAAAAAAAATGCAAACGTGGTGGATATTATGTGCGATAAAAAATTTGACCGTGAAGGTAAATTAAATGAATTGACCGTATCCCTCAATGCAAATTTCCCAAAATTAGAAGGTGATAAAGTAACTTTTATTGGATCAACCTTTTTGAATTACGGAGATAGCGATCCTTATATGAATCATTGTATTGTGTTGAACACGTGTAGTAAATTACCAGTAGAAAATAGCATTTTGGAAACATATATAACAGAAAAAGAGGTGTTATTAGCGTGGCAGAAACTGATTCAGCGTGAAAATCCAGATATCATTATCGGATATAATATATTCGGTTTTGATTATGAGTTCATGTTTCGCCGCGCAGAAGAAAACGGATGCACAGAGAAATTCCTGCAACTATCGCGCAATATTGATGAGATTTGTGCTAACAAAGATAAAGATAATAATAACCGATATAAGATTGAAGAGAGCAGTATTCAGATTGCGAGCGGACAACACGATTTGCGATTTATCAAAATGAACGGCCGTCTGCAAGTAGATTTGTACAACTTCTTTCGCAGAGAAGAAAATTTAACCAGTTACAAGTTGGATTACGTAGCTGGTCATTTCATAGGTGATTATGTAAAGAGTATAGAAACGGATACTGCAAATTCTATTACGACAATTAAAACGATAAATCTTACTGGTTTACTAGAGGGAAGTTTCGTGCACTTTGAGGAGATTGGGCATACTGTAGATTACTACAACGATGGCGCCAAATTTCAAGTAGCAAAAGTGAACAAGGAAGAAAAATGGTTTCAGATAAATCGTATTGGTATTGAGCCCGACTTTAAAAAGAAGGTGCGTTGGTGTATGGCAAAGGATGACGTCACACCAAAAGATATTTTCAGAATGACCAATGGCACTGCAGATGACCGTGCAGTAATCGCAAAGTACTGTATTCAGGATTGCAACTTGGTTCATTATCTGATGAACAAGGTAGATATCTTGACTGGATTCATTGAGATGGCGCGAATCTGTAGTGTGCCGATGAATTTCCTTGTTATGCGCGGTCAAGGTATCAAATTGACGAGTTATATTGCTAAAAAATGCAGAGAAAAGCGGACTTTGATGCCAGTCATGGAAAAGGGAGATTTAGATGACGGTTATGAGGGGGCTATCGTGTTGGATCCAAAATGTGATTTATATTTGGATAACCCTGTGGCTTGTGTGGATTATGCCAGTTTATATCCGTCTTCCATGATCAGTGAAAATTTGTCGCACGACTCCAAGGTATGGTCGCGCGAGTATGATTTGGCGGGAAATCTTACAGAAGAGCTTGGTGAGAAAAACAAAGACGGCTCTTTCAAGTATGACAATATGCAAGGATATGAATATGTAGATATCACGTATGACACCTATGTTTATGTGCGCAAGACCCCCGCATCAGCCGCAGAAAAAGTAAAATGTGGACGCAAGATTTGCCGTTTTGCGCAGTTTCCACACGGAACACGGGCAATCATGCCTTCTATATTGGAGGAGCTTCTCACTGCGCGCAAAACGACGCGTAAGCTGATTCCCCAACAAACAGACGAATTTATGAAAAATGTTTTGGATAAACGTCAGCTGGGATACAAGTTGACTGCAAACTCATTGTATGGTCAGTGCGGTGCAAAGACAAGCACATTTTACGAAAAAGATGTTGCAGCGGCGACCACGGCTACAGGTCGCCTCCTGTTAACGTATGCAAAGCGCGTTATTGAAGAATGTTACGGCGACGCAATTTGTGATACAGAATCTTATGGACCGGTATGCACAAAGGCTGAATACATATATGGTGACAGTGTTGCTAATTATACCCCCGTTTATGTGCGAATCTGTAAAGTAGATATAGATATTTGCACGATTGAGCACTTGGCTGAAAAATACGGAAATAATAATTGGGTAAAATGCATTGAAGAAGGTAAACAAGAAAAAGAATATTGCGAGTTGCAAAATGTGGAAACTTGGACCGACAAGGGCTGGACCAAGCTACATAGGGTGATTCGTCATCAGTTGGCATCTCATAAGAAGATGATACGCATCTCAACCCATACTGGTTTAGTAGATGTAACAGACGATCATTCGTTAATTCATGCAAATGGTTCTGAAATATCACCAAAGGACGTGCAAGTTGGAACTAAACTGTTGCATCATAATTTACCCAATTCAAACTTATTTGAAGAAAAATCAGTAACAATATGTGATTATCATTTTGATAATATGTTAGATGCAGCTAAATGTTATTATAATTTAAAAAATGAAAATACACATTGCACTATTAGTTGTTTACATAAAATAGATACTGATGTTGTGAGGAGCAGAAGTCGCGAAGCGACGGAGAGCGACGGTCGGAACGAAAAGATTCAGGAGGCAGAATGCCGGATGAATATAGATGCGAATGATAATTTTGCACAAATATTTGTGGTAAAAAAGATAAACCAAATAGCACCACATAATTGTGATGAAATAATAAATATTACAGAAATACAATACAGCGGCTATGTTTACGACTTGACGACGGAGAATCATCACTTTGCAGCAGGAATCGGTAATATGATTGTACATAACACGGACAGCGTATTCTTCACATTTAATCTGCAGGATAAAAACGGCGAACCTATACGCGGCAAAAAAGCCCTAGAAATCACTATTGAACTCGCTCAAAAAGCTGGACATCTTGCATCTAGCTTTCTGAAATGTCCGCACGATTTAGAGTATGAAAAGACATTTATGCCATTTTGTCTCTTATCAAAGAAGCGTTATGTTGGCATGCTTTATGAGACGGATCCGAACAAGTGTAAGCGAAAAGAGATGGGTATCGTTTTAAAGCGTCGTGACAATGCGCCAATTGTCAAGGATATCTATGGCGGTATCATAGATATCCTGATGAAGGAGCAAGATATACAAAAAGCGATTGATTTCTTGAAAAGCTGTTTACAGAATATTGTAGATGAAAAATATCCAATGGAAAAACTCATTATAACCAAGTCCTTGCGGTCAGGTTACAAGAATCCAATGCAAATCGCGCATAAAGTTTTAGCAGATAGAATCACCGCGCGAGATCCAGGCAACAAACCAAGCTCTGGAGATCGTATTCCATTTGTATATATTCATAATACAAACAAGAAGGCATTGCAAGGTGAAAAGATTGAAACTCCTACGTTTATTTTAGAGAACAGTCTGAAAATAGATTATTCATTCTATATTACAAATCAAATATTGAAACCGGTTCAACAGGTATTTGCGCTTGTATTAGAAAAAATATGGCATATGCAAAATAAGAAAACAAAACTTATTAAATTTCAAAAAGAAGTGAAGGAAATGCGAGGCAAAGTAGAAGAGGAAAAATGGGATGACAAGTTAGAGCAGTTAAAGAACAAGGAAGTTAAAGCCTTGTTATTTGACGAATATTTACGGGAGACGAATAATGCTAAAGCCGGAAACCAAGTAGTAACGAGCTTCTTTACTAATGCGAAGAAGTAAAATGTTCCAAATCATTCGCCAGAAAGTCTTTTGTTTCTTGAATAAATATACGGATTGTAGAAATGATTATAATCAATAACCCGATGATGTATGTAAATAGGAACCCAAAAGAAAGATACCAAGCGACATTTGTATTTTTTTCGGAGAAATAGTTGCATAAAAGAACAATGATGAGAGAACCTATAATATTTGGAATATAGTGATCTGTGTTTTCCAAGTCCGTTTCAGGGTTCAGTTTGGTGCCGAGCAAAAGGTCTGATATATCTGGTCCTACATTTTTTACAAACAGTCTGTGATGCTCTTCGTGTATATGATTGATATGAAAAATGGAGTAGTTTATATTATGAACTGTTGTGTAGAATATATAAAAGAAAAAGACGACCGCATCAGAAAGGGGTAAAATTATATTGTATTGATAATTTATTATACGTTTAACTATTAGAATAAGCAATATTGAGTTGAATTCCAATATTATTTGTATCCAATGTGATACCCAATTGCTGTGACTATGATGATATAGATGTGCGATATTGAACGGATATGAATCATCTAAATGATTCAGATAGTGAGCGATATGACTAATAATTAACATGGCTAAAAATGTCAGCCATGAAAGTATTATATTTTTAGAGTCAATTAAATATAATGCAGCGCCAACGAAAAACCACGATTTATAATTCAAAATAATAGAGTTGACACAGTATAGAATTCTTTTCATACTAACTAGTAGTAGAGATTATATTTAGATTGACACACCTTATTGCAATCAAGAAGAATATTTTGGCAGCAACAAATGACCAAATATTAATAAGTAATTCAATTTGAGGTTCATATATGTGGTTGCATTTGTAAACGATTTTCGCCTTTTTGAATTCACTCTTTCTTTTTGATACGATATTTGTACCCAAATATTTTTGTTCCAGCATAGTTAATGGACAATTATGTAGCACAATATTCGCAAATGCGTCCAATGATATTACAATAAGCAACATGGTTAAATAAATAACGTTATTGCTGAACAATATTACGAATGCACCTAAAGTCATAAGTATGCAATGAACCAATGTATAATATACCCCGAATGATGTATCGCTAATATTCCATTTTTTCAAACATGCGCGAATGTTATTAGAGGTATTGCGCACAATATTTTCATTGCCATGAGTAGACATCTTTATCTATCACGCACATAATAATTGCTCTTTTTTTGCATATTCTCTCGTTTCAAGGAATTTATCTGCTCCTTCAAATATTCCAATTTTGCATCCAATGATTTAAAATACATTTTTGCTACAGTTAATAGAACCCACACAATAACAAAGGACTCAACAATGAAACAAAAAACAAAAATGTTCATTATCTATAGTTGTGATTTTTTCTTTGGACTGGTGCCGCCGCCGCCAGATATTTTTCTTTAAGCCGGTTTACAACAATATATATTGTAGCTCCTTACTTACTAGAATATACCCAAATGCAAACATTTTGAAATTGCTTGGGCCGTTTTGATTCCCTTTACACTATTCCCGGTAACGTCTAATGGAGGAGACACGATGCCAATTCCCATGATTCCCGGAACCACAATTACAAGGACTCCACTAACGCCACTTTTTGCAGGTAACCCAACATTGGTAAGCCATGTTTCAGAATACTCATACAATCCGTTGGCTATCATATGAGCTAAAATATATTGAATATATTTTTTATCAATAACATCTAAACCAGTCTTGGGATTCACACCCCCGTTTGCCAATGTTGCAGCCATTACAGCAACATCTTTGCTAGTAACAAGCGCTGAACATTGTTTAGTATAGACGTCAACTGTATCATCAACGTCTCCATAGAATCGCCCATATGATTTTACACCTTTTCTCATTTACACCCTTGAAGATTTAAAACCGCACCTTTCGGTATAAAATGAAAGGAAACTTCAAGGTTTGCCTATTTCAAGGCATGTAAATTTTGATTTTGGGAATTCTTCTAAAAACCCTGATGAGTTATTGCTTCTTGATAAATAATTTGGTCTTTCTTTATTATTTATCGCATTATAAGCAATTTTGTAAATATTTGTCGCTCCATTAACATCTCTATTCCAATAACCGCATCCGTTCTTACAACAAATCAGTCCATGGACGATAATGTTTCCTGTTTTGTATGGTCTTGGATTTTCCATTACCATATTTTTCGCACAAATACCTATTTCACATTTGGAACATTTACAACTGGTTCTAAATTCATCAACCAAATAAGTTTGAAAACCTGCTTTTCTAAACAAAGTTCTCATACCTTTTCCTTTGGTTGCTTCCTTATATTTCATTTGTTGTTTTTGTTCGTAATCACCAAAACAAACTACAACTTCTTTTTCATTACCAAAAATGCGTTTGAAATTATTTAACATTTTCTGTTCGCTTTTCTTTGTATTTCTATAACTTTGTAAGCGTAATTTCCTGAATATATATTTTTCGTAAAACTTGAATAAAATACTATTTATTTCACTCTTCTTTTGGATATATTCCTTAAATTTTGTTATGGTAAGTGATTTTCTGTTTAATTTTGATAATTCAGTTTCCCATTCTATAATTGTTTTGCCTTGTATTTTTTCTTTTTTCAATTCTAATTGTATTTTGGAATACTTCTTTTTCTTGGTTTCTTTTCTGCGTTGGTCTTGTGAATATCTAAACTTATTTGCTTTTTTATTATCATCATCTACGCAATAAATCAGGTCATTTTTTCCAGGGTCAATACTACGACGACGGCTCGTCGAACATGTATACATCGGAGCGCTGCACGATGACTACACCGATAGCGAAGCGCTGCAGCTCGCCGCCGCTCAGGTTCTCCACCTCGCGCTCGCTGACGTGATTCAGGTCCAGCTCCGTCATCACCCAGGCCACATTGTCGCGCTGATTCTTAGCCGCCATGATCTCCCCAACTCGGCCCTTTACAGCTTTTGGGATATGATCCACATACTGCGGCTTGATGATGGCCTTGATGTTGTCCTCGAGGATTTTCGTGAAGTAGTTCTGCAGCTCGGAGCCGCGGAAGTACACCAAGATCTCGGCCCAGTCGGGAGGAGAGTCAAAGCGTCCCAAATTAGGTTTCTGCTTTGCTGCTAAGATTTTCAGGGCCGTTGATTTTCCTATACCGTTAGTGCCCACCAGACCCAAGACTTAGTGGCATCATATGCAGCAGCAGCAGCAACAGGAGCACCATAGACTAGTCGGCATGGATGCCGTTCCTTCTCCTGCTGCATGGGCTAATATTGTGAACCACCACCAGCAACAGCAGCAGCAGCAGCAGCAGCAAAATTTTCCGCAGCACTATCCCTATCCTCCGCATATGCAATACAACCAACAGTTCCACCCCTCTCTTTCCCTCTCCCCGCAGCAGCAACAGCAGCAGATGATGATGAGGATGCAGCCTTCAAGCGATGTACAAAGTCAAGGTCGAGGGCCAATTCCTGAGGGACAGGGTTCTGAAGGAGACGGTCGTTTCTTCTCCGAGCTCAGACTAGATAGCCCCGCTTGGACCCCCCGCTGATTGTTGCCCTTTCGAAACCTACATTTTTATCATCGCCGTTTTTAGCAGTAATATTAATTTACTTTCCCCTTCAGAAGATCTTTTAGAATCAGGCGAATGGGAGAATAAGGGTTTGCAGACCCCACTCTTCTCATTCATTTTTGTCGCCACGTAGGAAGAGCTAGTGACCGACTGTTTGCGGTCAGTGACTTAGCCTAACTACTATTGTATTTTGATCCGCATCTCATTTCTCTTCGACAAATAAAATAATATTAGAGCTGTCGGCCAATGATTTCCAATCCGAAAATAGGAGGAGCACGCTCTATTTTAATTAATTATTAATTACACGATTTACACAACTGGGATCAATGCCTAAACTGCAGCCATGAGAACAGTTCGTTAGCTTAAAGTGGAAATATTTCATGAAGGGGAATAAAGACACATAGTGTCCGTGTGTCAGACTTCCCATGACACAACCAAAAAATTATGCACATATCGGTCCCGACGGCTGGAGAGGCGATGCGAGAGGCTGGCGAAGAGGAGAGTGGAATAGTGGTGTTAAGCTATTTTCTCTTGATGTTGTCCTTTCCCTTGACAGCATCCTTGCTAGTGTCTTTTCCCTTGGTGTTGTCGCTTAGTCTCCAAACAGCGCCTTGGGATCGCAAATATCGCTTGATACTCTCATCCGTGGCGGTGTTGAGCGGGGTTCTGCCTGCCTTCTCAGGGATGTTCACGTCTCCGCCCTTGGATACCAAGTACTTGAGGCACTCCAGATTGCCCTCGGCCACTGCGACGTAGACTGGAGTGCGTCCGCTGTTTCTAGGCTTGTTCACGTCTCCGCCTCTCTCAATCAGCATCTGCAAGATCTCGAGGTTGCCGTGATAGGCAGCGACATATATTGGAGTGCGGCCGTCCTTGTCTAGCTTGTTCACATTAGCCCCATGATCTAGAAGCAGCTTCACGCACTCGATGTGATTGTAGAATGTCGCCACATGCGTTGGCTCCTCGCCGCGACTCTCGGTCAAGCTGACGTCTGCCGAGTTTTCGAGCAGCAGTCTCATAATGTCCGTGAGGCCGTAGCGCGCGGCTATGTAGATAGGAGTCTCTTTGAATTTGTCGGGGATGTTCAGGTCGCATCCGTATTGAATGAGAAGCTTTAAGCAGTCGTACCTTCCTAACTTGGCTGCTATCCAAACTGCTGTTTGGAGATGGCCTTTGCCCCGATCGTTGATAACTAGGGTCTTGGTCCCAGCCCCCTTTACATCGCCATATTCTTGAAGAAGCCATTCAAGCTCGTCGGTATCATCTTCTCGCACCGCTTGGCGTATATCTCGTCCTGTTGAGAGTGGGGCTGCGCCTTCCTCTACAACTTCTTCGGGAGTGTCCGTGAAGTCGGAAGCCACTGATCGAGAAAAAGACTGCCGAGAAGGCGTAGCACGAGAGTCAATACCCACTATTTTCTTATTTTGTATTTCTTCATTCTTATCTAATTCATAAAGCGTATATGTATTCTTATTTTTCAAATCTAATATGGATATAATTTTTTCTCTAACATCTTCCTGTTCTTTTTTATATAAATCACTTTTTAATCGCATAGGCATCTCAAATATACTTAAAATAACAAATAATTTTTAAGTATATTATTTATAAATTTTTAATTTTCTTTTTCTTGTTGATGGTTTCCTTATAAATTCTATGGTTTCATTCATTCCGTATGCGTGTTGAAAATAATTTTTATAATTTTCAGGTTTTACTTTATCAATTGCATTTTCTACATTCTTTTCTAATTGTTCGTAATTTTCTACATTTCTATTCTTTTTCATGTATGTTTTTATTTGATTAAAATAACTTTCTATAGGTAGATTTGTATTTGGCGTATAAGGGATTGAAAATAAATACTCATTACCACTTTTGGTAATAGCATTTTTAATCAATTCGTTATTATGACTTTTCGCATTATCCAATACTATCAAATACCCTTTATAATTTGGAAAAATATGTTTTTGTAAAAAATCCAAAAATCGTTCAGCAGTCATTCCACCTTTTTCATACATTTCTTTTCCGACTATTTTTGAATTACTTATTGCTACTAATAAAGTAAATTTACGAAATACAAATTGATTTGATGTTTTTATTCTACATCTTCTTCCCAAATAACAACGACTATAAGTAGGATACAACGCAGAACCAACACTTGTTTCATCTAAACAAATAATTTTGTTTAATGGATAATTTTTTATTTTTTGGTAAAATGTATTTAATTCAGTTTGTTTATCAATTGGTTTCTTGTATCTTTCTTTTGGAAAATGCTCGTGTCTTGTTCTTTTTCTTGTTTGGTTATTATCCCTAATAACATGTCCTAAATGTTGAGGTGTAATATCAAAAGTAGGATATTTTTGTTTCATATCAAATGCTAATTCATTCATAGTCAATTGTTCGTTTTTCTTCAATAATTCTAACGCAGTTTTTACTTGTGGTTTAGTAATTTTGTAAGAAATAGGTTTTCTGTTTCTTCGTGTGAGATTTTTAGAACTATTATATCTTTTAATCCAATCTCGTAAAGTGGATTTTTTACAATCAAATATTTTACAAGTTTTCTTATACCCATCCCCTCTATCATTATTAAGATAATATTTAACTGCAGAAATTTTATAATCTTCTGTCTTATGTTTAGTCATCTATATTATTTTGAGAAAAATATCAAAAATTATTAAAGGTGCGGTTTTAAATCTTCAAGGGTGTAAAACGCCCATTTTATATAATTTAATTTTGTTAATTATATAAAAATATAATCTTATAATAGAGTAGTTCTGTCTATTGAATGGATACTGATGAAATAAATAAAATAAAATTGTTAGAAGAAGAAAATATAAAACTACGAAACGAATTAAATGAGACCAAAGAGCATTTGAAAAAATATACAAGTCCGTTAAGAAATAAGACATATTATGAGGAAAATAAGGAAAAGCATAAACAACAAGTTAAGGAATATAGAGAAAAAACGAATTATGTATATGAAGTTCCACCTGAAAAGAAAAAGGAATACGCAAGAAGAGCATATTTGAATAAAAAGGAGAAATTAAAGAAAGAAAAATCCATGGAGGAAAACATTTAGGCATTTATATAAATTAATTAAATTAAATTATATAAAATTAAAATCTTTAGGTATAATATAGGATGCCCAAAAAGAAAAAGGAGGAAGTCCTACCTCCAAAAGTTAAGCAAAAAGTTGTTCGTAAAGATGTGAAGGAGCGCAAAGAAGCAAACAAAGATACTGAATTCACCTGCGTGAAGATGAGTTTCAATAGTTTAGTGGAGAATAACTATTTGAATGGTGGAATACAGGAAATTGTATTGAATATCAATAAGATTTGTTTCCTCTCTTACCAATTGTTAAACTACCACTTTACAAGATTGATACAAGAAAAGAAACCACTACCTGAAATTACACAAAATTTATTCTACCAAGCGTGTTCCACTGTATCTGTAATGCGGGAACGAAAAGAAAAGATTGATACCACCGATGAAATGTATATTAGTTTTTCTCAATACAAAGAGAATTTGGGCGACCTTCCGTTTCGTGATAGGATGGGTAATCTCATTAACAATTTGAATAGAACACAAATCACCATGGCCAATAACCATCTTGCTTTGAATTTCTATAAACGATTTCATAAATACTTAGAATTGAAAACAGGAGAAAATAGAAAAGCTGTTATTTATAAATGGTTGAAGGACATTTACGCACTTGAATACAAGGGTAAAAACTTCTTTATTCTGAAAATGAGGCAATGGTTAAAATATACACCTACCGAAGAAAACATAAAGAAACATTCTAACCACTTTGTAAGTGTCTATTACAAAATCCTACAAGAATTTGAGAAATATCCTTATATGAAAGGTGTAAGAACTTTCAATTTACTGCCTACGAAAAACTCATTTACTTTGTCTGCTATTGAAATTTGTAGTAGTTGTTTGAAGGATTTAATTGGATATTTTACAAAACAACCGGTTCCATCAGATTTTGATGAAAACAAATCTGCATACTGGTTTTCGTTATTCAAACTGGAAAAATATGCGACATTCAATAGGACATTCGCAAATACTATTTACACCGATGGAAAAGTGGGCGTAGTAAGATTGAGGAAACCTAAATTTGAAGCACCAAAAGCCAAAGACATAAAAAAGGTAAATTACGAACAACTTGTAGGGATTGACCCTGGTGTTCGTTCCCTACAAACATCTTGTAATGATGAGGGAAGGGTGATTGAAACAACCACACCCAGTTATAGACATAATTGTAAAATGAAATATGCTTGTAAGAAACGGGAAATGTGGTATAAAAATTGGGAACATTATGAAATGTGGAGAAACATTCCAAGTTTCAAAACTACCAGCTTGGAAAGAATGAGAAACTATTTCAAATATGTATATCCACATATGAATGTTATTTTTCAGTTTCATCTCTATAAGAATTTTCGTGGTTTATCTTTTCGTTCCTATTGTCGTGGAAAAGCAACTTTACATAAGATTTGCGAAAGCATAGTTGAAAAGAAAAAGACATTGGTAGGATTTGGAGATTTTTCCCAACAACATGGATTAGTGAAGAAACACCCTACCGCACCCATTAAGAAATTCAAGAATGAACTACGAAAATATTGTGATGTGGTAGATGTAGATGAATACAATACCAGCAAAACTTGTAATTGTTGCCATAAACCAATTGAGTTGTATAAAAATAAGGTAATACGAAAATTGCGTGATGGAACATATACAAAAGCAAGATTATCTCAAATCAACAGTGTAATCCGTTGTAATCTCAACGAGTGTAAATTATGCTGTATGGATAGAGACATCAATGCTTCAAAGAACATTCTATATTTATTGAAATTACAAAAGGCGGGAAAAAAGCGTCCTGAATGTTTCTTACCTTCTTCTAAGGAAGAAGACCAACCAACTACAATTAACTGCGATACTCCTTCGGGAAGATAAGTATGTTAAGGCGTGAAATTCGCAATTATCCTTTCTTTATTTTTTGTCCTATAAAATGGGCGTTTTAAATGAGAAAAGGTGTAATAGATATGCGATAGATCTATTATGATCACTGTGAGAAATCTCAGATTTGTAAATAGGATATGAATAGGATAGCTTTCTTCCAGCAAATAGACTCATATTATCAAATATGTTTTTTTCAAATTTCGTTTTATTTTTATTATAGGAGATACTTGTAGTGGCCATAGCACCGCCATTCTCAAAAGAATTCAATGTTTGATTTTTGGAATTTTCAATTGCAGCAATAGAATTAAACGGTGTGTTTGTTTGTTCAGTTCCGATCATTTTTTGTATCGCAGATTGTCCCTTTGTCTTCAATGCCAATGCCAGACTAAATACCTTGCTAGCAGATTCAATTGCAAATTCTTTATTAAAATCTCCTACATCATATGATTGACCAGTTACTGTAAAAATAGAAATAGCATAAGCATTTGGGTCTACCTTTTTAAGCTCAGGAATATAATCTGCATTTTTACCCCCTTTTGTATTTTTTAATTTATGATAAATAGTATCAATAACACGTTGAATATCCATATATTATATAATTAAAAAAGTATTTCATTGCTGTTGCTCTTTAAGTTCAAAATAATATAATATAATGGTTGCGCGATTCTTTAAGTTCAAAATCCCATTTATTATATAATTTCACTCAAAATTTTTCCCAAGACTATTCTGGGGAATTCAAAAAAGGACATTTATTTTTGTCCATTTTTGGATTGTCCAGAATAGTCTTGGATATTCAAATTTTGTTAACGTTGTGACTGACATCGTGTAAATGTTAAATTTTTAATTCAATAAATGTTACGATAAAATTACCGTTTTTTTTAGGTAAAAATGTCTACCGTCTTTTCTATTAGTATTTTAGCAACAAATGGCAACCAAAAACGCTGAAATGGCAACAAAAAAAGCTGAAAAAGCGCATCCATTTTTCTATTGTAAATCATGTGACTTTACATGCTGCAGAAAATTTGATTGGTCAAGACATACTAAGACCATAAAGCATTTAGCAACATTGGCAACACATTCCGCGCAAAACGCGTTTTACTGCATATGTGGTAAGAGTTATTTGGATCGCACAGGTTTATGGCGACATCGTAAAAAATGTACACATACTTCCGATATATCGCATGATAATCCATCTCCTTCAGTTGTACTTGAACTAATTAAACAAAACCAAGAATTTAAAGAGCTTCTTCTTGAACAAAATTCTAAAATACTTGAGCTATCGTATAAAAACACCAATACGATTAATTCAAATAATACGATAAACAACAATAAGTTCAATCTGAACGTATTCTTGAATGAAAAATGTAAGGATGCAATGAACATCGGAGATTTCGTGAATTCTCTCCAACTGCAAATTCAAGATCTAGAAAATACAGGTGAATATGGATTTGCCGAAGGTATATCTCGGATCTTTATGAAAGGACTCAAGGAACTAGATGTTTACAAACGACCCATTCATTGCAGCGACTTGAAGAGAGAAATCATTCACGTAAAAAGCGAGAATAAATGGGAAAAAGAAGGATCTGAACGAACACAGCTTAAAAAGGCGATTAAACAGATTGCCAATAAAAATATTTGCATGATTCCAGAATGGAAAAAGGCGAATCCTGGGTGTGATAAATACGACAGTAGGAAAAACGACAAGTACCTTAAAATGGTTGTAGAATCAATGGGTCCTACTAATGAAAAAGATGAAGAAAAAGACTTTAACAAGATTATCCGATTTGTAGCAAAGGAGACGATGATTGAAAAAGATATTATAAATATTTAACGAGGTGGTGCTGGACGAAATATAGCATCAAACACAAACGTGTTTTCACTGATCAAATCGGAAAATGCTTGGTTAGCCAAGTCGTTCAAATTATTATTGTTACTATTTGTGTTTAGCGGTCTAGAAAATATATTAATATATGGATTTCCTCTTTCAGAAATATTCGGTATACTCGTTTCATCTTCTTCCTCATCATCCTCTTTCTCTTCTTCACTGTTTACTGGCGTGGATGATTGCCCCCCCGCAACCGCTCTTTCTCGGATATCATGTCTACATATAGGGCATCTTACATTTCCTTGTAGCCATATTGTCAATTCCTGAGGATTAAATACATGTCCGCAAAAGGTTAGCTGTGTAACCATTGTATTTTCTTCAAATCTATCCAAAGATATAGGACAAGTTGAATTAGATGGATTTTCAATTGTACCAAAAGCTACATTACGAGTGGCATTCGCGATTTCCGCTGCAGTAGCAACAACATTGATTGGATTATAAAAATTACGAAGCGTCTCCATTATCAGCTGCTGAGCAGCATTTTGTAATCTTTCACTCGGTTGACGTCTCGGTCTCTGTCTTATTGTTGATAATAATGGCAATGGCATCTGAATATCATCCGATGATATATGTTCAATTTGATCAATAATATATGGCATACCGTTGATGTAGATCCTATTATTATTGCTTGTATTTATATTTTGTGATGAAAGTGGTTGCTGTAGAGATTGGGTTTGTGGTTGCGGTTGCGTTTGTGGTTGCGTTTGCGGTTGTGGTTGCGGTTGTCTCCGTGTCCATGTTTGAGAATATGCTTGGGGATGTGCCCGCGAATGCAATATATTGTCTTGGGTTGAATCACTCGTGGAAGCAGAAGCAGCACTAGAATACAATAGGTCAATCTGCCGAATTGTCGTATTGTATATATGTGTATGTAGATCAAGGAGGAAACGATGATCACTTGTAAGAGAAGTACTATCCATTAACCGAGTAACTGTATTTATCACTAAAATTGTTTCGCATAAACAATCATACAGCATATTCAAATTACGAGTTATAGATTCATTGTTCATATATATTATATATATATGAAATATGTTTAAATGTATATGACATATATTCATATAATGGTAAGCTATGAAAATAAAGGGCTGACAGGCCTAGCCAATCTTGGAAATACGTGTTTCATCAACTCCAGTTTACAAATATTATCACATACATATGAATTAAATGATTTCTTGAACAAACAAACCTTCAAGAAACGATTGAATAACAAATATGAATCGGCATTGTTGATTGAATGGGATAATTTACGCACGCTTATGTGGTCTGAAAACTGTATTATTTCACCAAATAAGTTCTTGAAAACTGTACAGCGACTTTCACAGATCAAAGGAAATGATATGTTTACAGGATTTTCTCAGAATGATATGCCTGAATTTTTACTTTTTATTGTAGACTGTTTTCACATAGCACTACAGCGAAAAGTGACTATGAATATAGTAGGGACATCCCACAATAATACAGATAAACTAGCAACAGAGTGTTTTGAAATGATCCGGAAGATGTATACGAATGAATACTCTGAAGTGTGGAATTTATTTTACGGTATCCATGTTTCACAAATTAAATCAATTGAAAAAGGTAAGGTTTTAAGCCGAACACCCGAGCCTTACTTCATTATTAGCTTATCCATACCAGAAAATAACAAATCGCCGAGCTTGATAGATTGTTTTGATCATTATGTAGAGGGTGAAACCCTCGCGGGGGAAAACGCATGGTTCAACGAAAAAACCGGTCTAAAAGAGGATGTGAAAAAACAAATTAAATATTGGAGTTTTCCGACAATCCTTGTTTTAGATTTGAAACGATTTAATTCACGAAATATAAAGAATCAAATAATGGTTACTTTTCCATTAGAAAATTTAGATTTATCCAATTATGTGATAGGGTATAAAAAGGAAAGCTATGTGTATGATTTATATGGTATTGCAAATCATTCTGGAGGCGTGCACGGTGGGCATTATTTTTCTTATGTGAAAAATGCAAATGGAAAGTGGTATTGTTTTAATGATACAAGTGTGCAAGAGATAGCTGATTTAAATCAGATTATCAGCACCAAAGCATATTGCTTTTTTTATAGGAAGCGACAAGAGTAATGACGAGCATAATCAGTAGACATAATGCTGGAAAACTAACATATTCATCCGGCATTCTGCCTCCTGAATATGCTCATCGCTATCCGTCGCTTCGCGTCTCCTGCTCCTCACAATACTAATCGCAATCAATTCGCTCTAAACACTTTTGACAACCAGTAGCCAGTTCACTGCTACATAAACAACACTTTGAACAACATCCTAAACACCCTTCGCATGTATTTAAATAACACGACCATGTTTTTATACAACAGTGAAATATCATACGGACATCTTTATTCATGTTGGAACAGCATTTTTTGACCCTTTCAGGGTTGGGTTCGTCATTAGATTCTCTTTCCATAATTTCCGTTTTTACTTTTTGTAAACTAGACGCAGCAGTTTCAATATTAATTTGTGTTTCTACTATTTTCGTGTCATTACATACAGTGTCTGCTGCTACAGATAATGTATCTGAATTCAGGGAACGAATATTTGTAATATCCATTATAATATACAATTATATATTATAATTTAGCTCTTTCATGCCTGAAAGGGAATTTTTGAGTGGCTAAGTAACCATATTTGGTTACTTCAGGCACAAAAGAGTTAGAGTTAGAGTTAGGATATTGGGTTGCCAAGCAACGAATCATAATGAGAATCCGTAGTCGCATTGCGAAGTTACCATGAGAAGGTGATATTTGGAATATTCATCCGGCATTCTGCCTCCTGAATATGCTGGTCGCTCTCCGTCGCTTTACGAGTCAGGCTTCTCGCTACAACGAATCAGACGATTCTTTTTCTTTTTTGGATGGTTTAATTCTTTGTATATAATAATAATACGATGGATGTCAGTACAGATTCAACGGTACAACCAGCAAATATGTATGATTATATAAACGGAATTGCACTAAATCCCAGCGCATTTATCATTATTGTTGTGGTCTTTGCTGTTTTTGTGGTTCTTTTTCTTTCTTTAGGAGGAAGTTCTGGCGACGGACAAGGAACACCATCAGCGGAATATCAGCAAGGCACAAGTATTTTCGGAATATTAATGATTGGTGTTCTTGTTGTAGCAATTGTTCTAGGCGGATTAAATTATTACTATGGATCAAATATGGTTGTATCTTTGAAAAACTTGTTTACTGGAAAACCGACTATTGATGTTACTGTGGATCAAACACAAGGCGCATCTTCTATACTTGCAATGCCAACACCTTCAATACCTACGCCAACATATAATGGAGATCAAGTTTTTAATATACCAGGTAATTACTATGGATACGAAGATGCAAAATCTATATGCACTGCATATGGCGCGCGTTTAGCAAGTTATGACGAGGTAGAGAATGCCTATACAAATGGAGCAGAATGGTGTAATTATGGTTGGTCTGATGGACAGATGGCATTGTTTCCCACACAAAAATCAACATTTGATAATTTGCAAACGATCAAAGGGCATGAACATGATTGTGGACGGCAAGGCGTTAATGGCGGTTATATGGCAAATCCGAAACTGCAATTTGGTGTAAATTGTTTTGGTCAAAAACCCAAGATTACGTCGGAAGAGGAAACCATTATGGAAAACACAACGCCTTATCCTAAGACCGCACAGGATATTCTTTTAGACAAGCGCGTAGAATACTGGAAGACAAAATTGAATGATATTTTGGTCTCTCCATTCAATTATAATACATGGAGCAGATTTTAGTGAGGAGCCGAAGTTTTAGCATTTTGTATGTTTCGCAAATCAAAGAATGATACATCAGGTATTTGCCTTCTAAATATGCTCGTCGTTTTGCGACTCAAACTTCTCATTAGATTCCGTCTTCTCAATACCTCACTGTATTTTTATCTACACTTATAATATAAAAATGTCGCGAAAAATTAGAAGCCAAAAAAACAGATCTTCCAAGAGACGAGGTGGGTTCATGATGGGTGCCGTGCTTAATCAAGCAGCTGCTCCTTTTGGTCTCTTAGCCATGCAAAATATGTATGGTAAACGCAGAACACGAAAGATGCGAGGAAGCCGTAAATTTAGACGCGGAAAACAATAAGGAATTATCTCTTTCGTGTGTAAAGTAACCAAACAAGTATCACAAAATTTTCTTTTCAGACATGAATTAACATCTAGTAGCTGTTAACTCTTCCGTGCCTGAGGTAACCAAATATGGTTACTTAACCACTCAAAAATTCCCTTTCAGGCATGAAAAGGTTAATAATTTGTATAAATATCATAATTTTATATAAATTATTTTTTTTGTTTGCGAGATTTCTTTTTCCCTCCAGACGCTATTTGTAAAGGCATTCGCATTTTTCGCGTAGCGCGCTTGCGAATATTACTCTCTGAAGCTAATGCAACAAGTTGATCAAATAAGCTATCGTCTATTTCATCTTCTTCTTCTTCCAATTCTTGATGATACGTTTTTTTTGGTTGGTGCATGTAATAAATCCCTGCGGGAACAGCCAAATTCTGAAAAATATCCGACACTTTTGTCGTTGTATCGGCTCCCTCTAAATCGTGATCCGAATCCGAATCTTCGTCAAATCTTTGAATTGTCATCATAGGTGACATTCCTTTTTTCAAAAGGAGCGAATTTATACTGAATCCACAAGACTTTATATTTCCGGCAGCATCTTTACATAATACAAAGTCATCTTCTGTGTAAATATTGCGTTCGCAATTATTGTTATTATCATCGTCATTATTGTCTATTACTAGTGCTAGTTTTTTCCTCATATATATATTAGAAGCGTTTTATTTCAGAAACTAATTTTATTTCTCGCTTTTGTTTCAAGTATTCAATTATTTGTTTCACTTGTGTTTCATTTTGAATAATTTCGGCTAAAGATTTTTCCAAATATTTAAAGGTGATTGGAGCGTGCACCCGCGTATCAACAAATTTTAGACGTCCGTCGCTGATTTGGATGGTTGCATTTTTTAATTGATTTTGGTCCACATAGGAATTTATAAAATCATTGACCTTATTTTTTTTCTCGCGTACTTCCTTTGCTTTTTCATTGAGCGCTTTAAGTTGATTATCTAAAGAGACCCACATTTGTATTTTTTCTTCAAAACTCATAATCGTGGATTTATAATTACAAAACATATTATTTTATAATTATATAATGGCGCGTAAAATGAAAATGAAACCAAAGACACAGAAAAAGAGATCTTTGAAAGTACAATCAAGGTCTACATCTAGACGTTCAAAGGTTTCATATTCATCGGGCATTCTGCCTCTTGAATATGCCCGTCGCTCTCCGTCGCTTCGCGTATCTGGCTCCTCGCAAAATAAAATAAAAACAGAAAAAGCAAAATCAAAAGCAAAAGTCTCGCAAAATCAAAATATTATGAAAATTATTGCTGCTCGTGCAATATCTGCAAATAAACGGATTGCTGCTGCTGCAGCCGCTGCTGCTGGAGCCGCCATATCATAATAAAACCTTTTTATGTTTTTATAAACGCTGGTTATGCGTTTAATATGATATATATATACATATATATATATATATATATATATATATGGAACAAATTTTTACAAATGTATATGAAAATAAAATATGGGGTGATAATAATAATCACGAATATAATGGTAGCAGTGGAGGTGGAAGTGAAATAGATTATAATAAAGATACGTATATTCCTTTTTTGAAAAAATTTATTACAGATAATAATATTAAAAATATAGTTGATTTAGGCTGTGGTGATTTTAGATGTGGAAAATTAATTTATGATAATTTAGATATATCATATACTGGTTATGATGCATACGCAAAAGCAATAGAATATAATTCAAAACAACACTCATTTCTAAAATATTCATTTATACATTCAGATTTTTATAATAATAAAGAAAGCATTATAAATGGAGAACTATGTATTTTGAAAGATGTTATACAGCATTGGTCTTTAGATAACATTTATAGTTTTTTGGATTATTTAGTTGAAAATAAAAAATTTAAATACGTTTTGATATGTAATTGCGGCAATCAAATACAAGATGATACAGATATTCAAAATGGTGATTGGAGACAATTAAGTTGTGAATATCTTCCATTAAAAAAGTATAATCCAATAAAATTATATAATTATAATTCTAAAGAAGTCTCTGTTATAGAAGTAAAATAATCATTTGAAATATAAAAAGAGTGTTGTGAGGAGCAGGAGACGCGAAGCGACGAGCATATTCAGGAGGCAGAATGCCGGATAAATATGGGACAGTTTGGAAAATTAGCATATGCCTTTATTTGGATTTGATACCAATATTGGTAACAAATCCAAAATCATTTCCCTGCTCATAAATAAGCAAGGAGATTAAAGGTTAAGTAACCATATTTGGTTACTTCAGGCACGAAAGAGTTAAAAATAATATTTACACCCTTGAAGATTTAAAACCGCACCCTTTATATTATTTTTTTATATTTTTCTCAAAATAATATAGATGACTAAACATAAGACAGAAGATTATAAAATTTCTGCGGTTAAATATTATCTAAATAATGATAGAGGTGATGGATATAAGAAAACATGTAAAATTTTTGATTGTAAAAAATCCACTTTACGAGATTGGATTAAAAGATATAAAACATTCAAAAATCTTACAAGAAGAAACAGAAAACCTATTTCTTATAAGATTACTAAACCACAAGTAAAAACCGCATTAGAATTATTGAAGAAAAACGAACAATTGACTATGAATGAATTAGCATTTGATATGAAACAAAAATATCCTACATTTGATATTACACCTCAACATTTAGGGCATGTTATTAGGGATAATAACCAAACAAGAAAAAGAACAAGACACGAGCATTTCCCAAAGGAAAGATATAAGAAACCAATTGATAAACAAACCGAAATGAATTCATTTTATCAAAAAATAAAACATTATCCATTAAACAAAATTATTTGTTTAGATGAAACAAGTGTAGGTTCTGCGTTGCATCCGACTTATAGTCGTTGTTATTTGGGAAGAAGATGTAGAATAAAAACCAGTAATCAATTTGTATTTCGTAAATTTACATTATTAGTAGCAATAAGTAATTCAAAAATAGTAGGAAAGGAAATGTATGAAAAAGGCGGTATGACTGCTGAAAGATTTTTGGAATTTTTACAAAAACATATTTTTCCAAAGTATAAAGGGTATTTGATAGTATTGGATAATGCGAAAAGTCATAATAACGAATTGATTAAAAATGCGATTACAAAAAGTGGTAATGAATATTTATTTGCGATACCTTATACACCTAAAACAAACAATCCAATAGAGGCATACTTTAATCAAATCAAAACTTATATGAAAAAGAATAGAAATGTGGAAAATTATGAACAATTAGAAAAGAATGTAGAAAATGCGATAGAAAAAGTAAAACCTGAAAATTATAAAAATTATTTTCAACACGCATACGGAATGAATGAAAAAATAGAATTTATAAGGAAACCATCTACGAGAAAACGGAAATTAAAAATTTATAAATAATATACTTAAAATTTATTTGTTATTTTAAGTATATTTAAGATGCCTATGCGATTAAAGAGTGAGTTATACAAAAAGGAACAAGAAGAAATAATAGAAAAAATTATATCCATATTAGATTTGAAAAACAAGAATATATATACACTTTATGAATTAGATAAAAATGAAGAAATACAAAATAAAATCATGGAATTAATACCTGAAATAAGAAAATGGTTTTCGTTTAATGGATTAAAAGCAGTTGGCGAACCAAGTAAAATAAAAAGACCTTGGTTAAGTATTATAAAACAATTAACCAAGACAAAATATAATATTGAAAGTAAAGATTTCCAATTTACAGAAAATGGTAAGCATATTAGAACACACATTTATAGTTTTAATAATCTATAACTTCATCTTCATTCATTTCTAAAAATATATTAACATTTTTTTCAAGGTATATATTCAAATTATTAATAAATAATTCCATATCATTTACTTTAATTAATACACGCTCTATTTTAATTTTATCATTACCACATATTTCTAACTCTTTACTAATGTCGTAAAAGTAATCTGATATATATTGTGGCAGTTTTTCATATTTATTTAATTCTTCCATAGTAAAATTTATACTATTTTTATTTTTGGGTTTATTTTTATAACAATATTTATAAAATTTATATATTAATTCGTGATGTTCTGAGTATGTTGTAAATAAATAATTTTTTATGGATTGTTTCATTGATGTATCATTTTTATCTATATTTAATTCATAAAATATTGGTTCTACTGAATCTAATGTTAAAATACAAGTATATATTTTTTTATTATTATATCTTTTATAATTATTTTCATAATCAGAAGTGCAATTTAATATCATAAAATTATTTAATATTGATTCACACATTATATTATTAAAATCTAGTTCGTTAAATTGTGGTTTAATTATAAAATAAATGACATGATTTGTAGAATGTCCTATTATAGTATATTCATTCATTATTGTAAAATTTTTATTTTTCTTTCCAAAAGATATTTTATGAAATATATTATATTTCATATTTTCAATTTGTAATTTGTCAGTTATGTATTTTTTATAATTGTAGTATGTTGTATTAATATGTTCTACATTATTGTAATGATTTTTTATACTTTTTCTTATTTCATCATATGAATTATTATTAAAATTACATTCATTAAAACAATTATGACAAATGCATTTATTTTTTTCTGTATGTTCCATATCTATTTCATTGGAACAAGAATCATAACAATACATAATAGAATAAATATCCATTATTGATATATCAGAATAAGAACCGTTGTCAATTAATCTAATCATAAATAATAATACGACGCATTCCAAAGGACATAAAGGAGGTAATCTATTTATTTGTAAATAGTATATTATTTTACTTTGAATATTCAACATAATATCTTTAAGGATATTTGTATATTTATAATATTTTGTATTTTCATTCGTATCAAACATCAATAAAGGTATTTCACTATTATTTAATCTTTTTTTATTGTTACCATCTATTTCTCTTAATTTTTTATTGTAATTTCCATACTTATAATATGAAATAGTTTTGTTAGATAAATTTTTTAAAATAGTAATAAACTGGTCTTTATATTCTTGATTTTCTATTACTTCATTTTCTATAATATTTAACATAAGATTATATATCAAAACCCCATAACGAACTATATGATGTCCCCAATCTATTATAGATTTTTTGTCTTCATTATCAGGTAATAATTTTTTATAATTGTTTGGTTCTATAATTTTATCGTTTATTTCTGTAAATATATCATCATTATTATTTATGTAATTTTGTACTTTTGAAAATTTATTATGACACTTTATACATTCTAATCCTGGTTGTATTTCTTCATCTTCATCAATACCTAATTTTGTAAATCTATTACAAATATCATCATTATTTTTTTCAATACCTATATAAATTGATTTTTTCTGCCTTGTTATTGCTACATGTAATAATGAATCATAAACTAAATTACATTTTTTTTTACTAAATATCGTAAGTGTTTCTTCTGTAATTCCTAATACAAACACTACTTCACAACCATTTCCTTTTGATGCATGTATAGATAATATCCTTGATGCGTTTTCAGATTCTTTCAAATTTATTGATTTACCTTCATCTGATTTATGTAAATATATATATTTATAAAATTTATTATCGTTAATTTTATCTTTCCAAAACTCATTTTGTTTCAATACTTCTTGATAATCAATATCATTAAATTTATTAATCCAATAATTTTGGATTCTTGTTTCTAACATAGTTGCGAATATATTTTTTGATAAAATTGGAAATATAAACATGAAATTATTTGGGAGATAATTATACTTGTTTATTTCTTTATCCATAAATGATATAATTTTTTCAATAACTCTATCTATTTTAGGATAGTCAAATTCAGTTGCATATATTTTAGGAACTTCAAAAATATTATAAGGAATAATACTATTTTCATGAGTATATTTACAACACCCATCACATATTTCGGTAATTGGGGGTAATTCGTATTTTTCAAAAGGGATAACATCATTTACAAAATTAATAAAATGTTTATTATGAAAACGCATAACTTTATTTATACCATTACTTCTTTCAATATGAGAATCTAAATTATTTACATCAATATATGTGTGAATATTATGTTCTCCCCATATACTTTGTAATTTATCTCCAATAACATAAACATCAATATTTGTATGCGTTATTATAGTATTAAATGCTTCAATATATTCTTCACCTAAATCTTGTGCTTCATCAATAACAATTAAACATTTTTTATTAAGAGATGGTCTTTTACCAGCATAATTTATTTTACTATCTTTTGTTGAAAGAAACCCATTTCTAATAGTTTTAACAATTCCCTTAAAATAATCATTATGTTTTATAATTTTATTTTTATCAACAACAGCATAATTAAATGAATCTATCGTCCCAATTATAATTACTATTTCCTTATTTGTTTCCTTATTAAGATAAGATATTTTATATTGTTTTCCATTATTATTATCATTTTCTAATACTTCTAATATATTTAATTGTCCTCTTATTTCTTGTTCTTTTAATTCATTATAAATAACTTCTTTTGCGGAATGCATTTTTGTAAGATAAATATATGTTTCTTTTTCAATAAATCTTTTATCATTTTGTATAAGTTGTATGCTTTCATATGTTTTTCCGCAACCTGCTCCTCTCTGATTAAAATATATAATACCCTTTTCTAATTGTTTTTCAAGAGTAATTGCTTGATTGATACAATCATCACATGTTTTATTACGAATACATTGTAATTGTATTTTTTGTAAATCATAATTATTAAAGGATTCTATTATATTTTTAGCATCTAATTCAAACCATGGTTCAGGTCTATTCTCTGTTTGTGTTTTATGTGTATTATATATTTCAAATATACATAATATTTCATTATCTTCTATGTATGCTATATCTGCTATTTTTACACCATTATAATCAAATCTATATTCAACTATAATTGACGAACTTTCTGAAATTTCTGGAATATCATATTCGTCTATATTATTACATTTATTACATTTACTTTTAATTGTTAATTGTATTTTATTTTCAAGAATATATTTTAATAATATTTTTGCGTTTTTATGAATTTGTGATTCATTTGGACTACTATAAAAATTACATTTTATGTCTTCTTTACAATGTGCGAAATGATGAATCCTTATTTTTCCTTGACGAATAATAACATCATTTCCACAATCAATACATATAAACTCATCCTGTTTATTTGCGTGTGATGGGGTTGTATATTGACTCGTTATTTTATTAATTGCACCTAATCTTATGAGTTCGGACATCTTATATTTATAGTTATTGTTAAATAGATTTTATATTATTTTGTTTCAATTTTATAATTTATTCGTTAAATTACTTAAAAATAAAATATTTAGGAATATTATAAGGGATGTCTATAAAAGAAAAACCACCTGATGATTTTTTCAAAGGAATTAAAATTTCCTTGAAAAGTGTATTGAAACATCCTGATATAAATACACCGAAAATAACTAATGCTGTTATTCTTTGTAATAAAATAGTAATTAATGTTTTACTTTTTATGAAATTATACTTATTGAATTACTATGAAACAAATAACACTTTACCTGTCATAGATAAGGTATTTGTAAATTCGTGTATGAAAATTATGTGTAATGAAAAACCACAAGGCAGACCAGCAAAGAAAGAAATTAAAGAACTCAAAGATAATTTAACAGCATTTTACAAAACCGATTTTGAACCACTTATTCAAAAGGAAACCCTTGAATATACACATATGAATACCATTTTGGATTATTTAACAATTGATATTATTACCATGTATGAAAATAACATTAAAAAACATTTTGTAGAATATGTAGAACGATATGTAAATGTGGTTTGGAAAAAGAAATTTATTATAAGTAAAATAAGAAAACTGAATATTACCAAAAAAGAAAAAGATGCAAAAATAAACAAATTATGTAATCAGTTAAGAAAAATCAAAAATGATTTACTGAATGTTGAAACAACACAATACAAATCTCAGAATTCTTATCATACATGGATTAATCAACAAAAACAACATATTATACCAGTTAAAACATTCAAGAAAAATTTATATTATGATTTAATGTGTAGTCCTATGGATTATTTCCCTTGTATGATTAAAATGATGAAACAAGTAGAAAAAGAAGAACAAACAATTTGTAATGTATTTCCTATGCGTAATGAAATTATACCAAAACATATAAGATTAGATACAACTACATTAGTGCATCTTCTTATGACTAAAAAACAAGGAAATAAAAGTGATTATTTAACAGAAGGAAATTTGAAACGAAATGAAAATAAAATTTGGGATTTCTTTTTTAGAACTGAACGCAAATGTTTTCATAAAAAGCATTATGAATTTCACCACATGATAGAAACAGATGGAATTAGTTGTTCTTTGTTATTATTACGAAAAGACCTGATTGGTAAGAAACTACCTATGATGAAAAAAGGAATAAATAATGAAGAATATATTGATGAACTAAAAGATTATTCACAACTACAAAATAAGAAAATAGTGGGTATTGACCCTGGAAAAAATGACCTCATTTATTGCGTAGATGATGATAATAAAGAAGCAAATAAGTTTAGATATTCACAAGACCAACGCAGAAAAGAAACCAAGAAAAAGAAGTATTCCAAAATACAATTAGAATTGAAAAAAGAAAAAATACAAGGCAAAACAATTATAGAATGGGAAACTGAATTATCAAAATTAAATCGTAAATCACTTACCATATCAAAATTTAAGGAATATATACAAAAGAAGAGTGAAATAAATGGTATGTTATTCAAGTTTTACGAAAAATATATTTTCAGGAAACTACGATTACAGAGTTATAGAAATACAAAGAAAAGCGAACAGAAAATGTTAAATAATTTCAAACGCATTTTTGGTAATGAAAAAGAAGTAGTAGTTTGTTTTGGCGATTATGAACAGAAACAACAAATGAAATACAAGGAAGCAACCAAAGGAAAAGGTATGAGAACTTTATTTAGAAAAGCAGGTTTTCAAACTTATTTGGTTGATGAATTTAGAACAAGTTGTAGATGTTCCAAATGTGAAATAGGTATTTGTGCGAAGAATATGGTAATGGAAAATCCAAGACCATACAAAAGAGGAAACATTCTCGTCCATGGACTGATTTGTTGTAAGAACGGATGCGGTTATTGGAATAGAGATGTGAATGGTGCTACAAATATTTATAAAATTGCTTATAATGCGATAAATAATAAAGAACGACCAAATTATTTATCAAGAAGCAATAACTTATCAGGGTTTTTAGAAGAATTCCCAAAATCAAAATTTACATGCCTTGAAATAGGCAAACCTTGAAGTTTCCTTTCATTTTATACCGAAAGGTGCGGTTTTAAATCTTCAAGGGTGTAAATGTGTAATATATAAGAATGAAAATAGCAACATTCTTATTTATAAATTTTATAGTTGCATTTTTTTCCGATATATTTTTGAATGATTTATCAACCAATTATCAGGTTATACCTTCACTGAAATCTTATTTTTATAAACAATCCATAATAAAATCAGGCATATATGCAGCCGTCACTATTGAGGTCGCACTGTTAGTGACGATTCTATTATTTTATCTTATATTTGGATCTATTTTTCCAGATAATAAAAATAAAAATAAGAATTCGTTGTTATACTTTTGCATTTTAGCGTTTTTTATAGGATACATAATGGATGTTATGATCAATAAAATGAAAATATTTGGAAACAAGTTAGATCTATATTACAAAAAGTTCGGCGCAGGATTTTGGGGTGCTAGTTCCTTGTTGTTTTCAATACTACTAAGTTATTTTATTCAAAAAAAAATATTACCGATTTTATAATGAATTCAAATAGAATGGAAGCAATTGAAGAACGCTTACAAGAAGTAGAAAATGCAGTGTTTTTGATGAATACTAAACTGGATCGGTTGATTGAACTTGTTGAGAAAGATTGCAAAAAAATGAGTAATCATATTGATTTTGTAGAGACCGTTTATGAGAAAGTAAAGACACCATTTACATTTATAATGGATAATGTAAATAGTATTGTGTATAATAGAAATCAAAGTATTACAGAATCATAGTGATTTGCATGACTCTATCGTTTTGACTTGCGGCTTCCGCGTTTAGACATACGTGCGCGTCTAGTGCCATACTTATTTTGCAAGCCTAGAAGACCAAATGGCACAATGGCTTGGTTAACCACCTGTCCCAACATGAATCCTCCACGCTTTCCCTTTCGGCGTCCACCATTCATACACGATCCAGCGCATCCTCCTCCTTTATGTAAGGGGAATGGCGAAGGAAACGCTGAAGGAGGAGGAGGAGAGGTAGGATGAGGAGGAGAGGGAGGATGAGGAGGAGAGGGAATATGAGACGAACCTCCATTTTGCCAAGGACCCAATAAATGAGAAGGAGAAGTAGCATACAAAGCATTTCCAGTGGTAATTGAACCCGCACCGAATACATTATTGAATTGAGTATCTTCTGTTCCATACTTACCTAGAACGTAGCCAGCTGCTCCATTATTAAAATCAGAAACAGGCAATGCTCCAGCGGCGACACTTGCAGAAGTTCCACCTCGCATGTGGCGAGAGCGACCTCCTATTTTAGCCACAGATGGAACAGCATCCGCACCTCCTAGAAATCCCATACGGGTAAATACATTTCGGGTTCTTCTGTGACTTTTCCTAGCAGATCTTTTTCTATGGGTTCTTCTTGCCATTATATATTATTCAAAGAGAAAATATTACGCTAACTTTGTCATAATTATCCGGTATTCTGCTTCCTAATTCTGTTTTCTTTATTTGAAGGACAAATCAGGCATAGTTAGACACTCTTAGGTATGAAGGAATTAGACAGATATTTATTACGCAGAAGCAAAGTTAACAAGAATAAATTAGCTAAAATCATTATAAAAATCATGAACAATAAAAGGATCATAATATAAGTGTACGGGCGAATCTCATATAATATAAATTCTATCACTGGTTTTAATAATAGTTTCAACTCACTTTTAACATCATCCCTCTTGAGTATGTCCAAACATTGATTCACCAAAGAGGACTCTTTAACCATTATTACTTATTACTATTAAACAAAAAAAACCTTTTTTTCAGACTCATTCGGCATCGTTTCTCCAGTATCTATCGTCGGTCTCCGTTGTTTTGTGGTTCCGGGCCCTCACTAAACAATGGATTTGCGCAGTAATGCTGAGTAAATTATCTATTGCTGCTGTAATGGATAATATAATAGAACCAAACAGCTCATTTGATTTCGCTAAAGTTACTTTAGCACAACCTACGTCTATTTTGGGTGGAGCCTATTTTACAAAAATACTATTTGAGGGTAAAGCGCTTTACATACAGACACCAAAGAGTTCTACCCGTCAAGGATTTTTAAAGACTGGAAAAAAAATTCATTGCGACCTGATGTTTGACAATAATGATACCGAGTTTATCCACTGGGTGGAGAATTTAGAAACAAAATGTCAGGATCTTATATTTCAAAAGTCAAATGAATGGTTTCAAAATCCATTAGAAATTGCCGACATTGAAAGCGCCTTTAATTCTCCATTAAAAGTCTACAAGTCCGGCAAATTTTATTTAGTTAGAACAAATGTAAAGATACATTCCTTGTCTAACCAGCCGATTATTAAGATATACAATGAGAATGAGTCCGCTGTTCCAATGGATGAGATTCATTCAGAGTCTAGTTTAATTTCTATTTTAGAGATTCAAGGCATAAAATTTACTAGCCGCAACTTTCAAATAGAAGTTGAGCTTAAGCAAGTTATGGTATTAAACAAGGATATAATTTTTGAGAACTGTTTAATTAAGAAAGCAAAAGATCAAGAGAAGTGCGCCGTCGCGTTTAGTAGCGGAGATCAAGTATCGTCAGACGTTCTGCGTCTTGATTTAAACAAGGGCGCCGAACTACAATATAATGAAGATATATTGTCTTGTGATGATTCAGTAGAGCCAGCTTTAGAAATTAATTCTGAAAAAGGAACAGCATCTAGAATCATATCCGAATTAGAGAAGGAGAAGGAGGAATCGGATTCAAATCAAGAGATGGGTGTTTTAGTAGATTCCTTACTGGAAAGTATAGAAGTACCGACAAATGAATTAACCGAGGTCAATCTAGATATGGATGGCAATTTAGAAACAATTACATTAAAAACTCCGAATGATGTATATTACAAGTTGTACAAAGAAGCGCGTGAAAAGGCAAAATTGGCGAAAAAAGAATCCATTTTGGCCTTTTTAGAGGCAAAGAATATTAAGAAGACTTATATGTTGGATGATATTTCTGAATCTAGCGAAGAGGAGAATTTTTCAGATATGGAGGATGATGAATAGAATCCAAAATATAGAAGGGAGTCGTAGTTGCAAAATAATAAAGGACAACAATTGGAACAGAAAGAGGATCCGGAAGCAGGCATCCGAATTATTTTCATAATAATTTTTGAATATTCGCCGGAGAGTTAAGAGACAATTAAAAGTGTATTCAAAAAATTATTTTATCCCTAATTTTATATAATGAGCACGTCTTTGCAAAAAATGTGGAAAGATAACGGTGTTGGCGTACTTATAGTCATTTTACTTATCGCCTATGGTATTTATTATTTGACTTCTTACTTGTCCATGAAAGGTAGCTCTGGTTCAGAGCCTATGTATAGCGGTGCAAATACTGCCTATGGAAATAGTGGATACAATTCGCAGGGAGATTCTGTCCAACCCGCCAATCCTTTAGGACAAAATGAGGTGTTTTCTTCCGCTAATGGCGTTCAAACAAGCATGCCCGGTGTTCCTAGCTCGTGCTCTACACAAAATATCCAGAACCCTTCAGAGCTTTTGCCTAAAGATACGAATAGTCAGTGGGCACAATTAAATCCTTCTGGAAAAGGTGAGTTGTCAAACATCAATCTATTAAAAGCCGGATATCATATTGGTATTGACACGATTGGTCAGACCTTGCGCAATGCCAATCTTCAGATTCGTTCCGAACCTCCTAATCCTCAGGTTTACGTAGGCCCATGGAACATGAGCACAATTGAGCCCGACTTCATGAGACCTCCTCTAGAAATTGGTGCCGGAGGGCAACAGTAATTTTATTACGCTAATTATTGCACCATAATACATACAGCAATTAATATGTTCATGTTAACTCTTTCGTGCCTGAAGTAACCAAATATTGTTACTTAGTCACTCAAAAATTCCCTTTCAGACATGAAAGGGTTAAATGTTAACTCTTTCATACACAAGTCATAAATTTGCGACTTTACACATGAAAGAGTTAACCGATCAGATTCAGTCGTCCCTCATTAGACTACACTTTATGGGTTAAAAACGAAAAACTAAAAATTAGCTAGTAATTTTAATCACTCCGTTGTATATGAAGATAGGAATTTTAGGATATGTTTTAATTGCATTTGTCCTACTTATGTGTTTGAAAATTTACTATGAATCAGATGCATATAACTTAAAATGCATCATCTCCTCCGTAGATGGAAATAGATATTGTGTTAGGGATCGTTTAAAATTGGAAATGGCCGCTGATATGCTTGCTCAAGTCACCCGAAAATGTAAACTATTAGTTCATTATGTTGGACAAAAATATCCGGATGATCCTCGGGTACAACAATTAACAAAGGGTTTCAATCCAAAACGAATCAGTGAAACATTACCTACCAGCGAATTAACCGCGTATAGTGAGAACAAGGGAGAGAAAATCGCATTTTGTTTGAACAAGAAGAAAGACGAAGATAAGTTGATTGATATGAATACACTTACATTCGTTGCATTTCATGAGCTGTCTCATGTTATGACAACATCTATTGGTCACAAACAAGATTTTTGGCAAAATTTCAAGTTTTTATTGGAAAATGCCAAAGCAGCCAAATTATATGAACCAATGGACTACAAGAAAAGGCCGCAAGAATATTGTGGCATGACCATCAATGATAACCCATATTATGATTTATAAAAATATAAGAAAACATATTAAATATAATTCATTGTATTTAATGAATAATAATGATTTCGTGTCAGATGGCCCTTGTACTGTTATATTTTGTTAGTGGTGTATGTAATGCATCAATAAAATATTTTACACCGACACAATGGAAACTAGTGAATAAGATTTTGGTGAACCCAACTATCACAACAAATATTAGACAACAACTAAATAATATAATATATGTGCGTTTTGAAAAATGGGCAATTAATAAAGCATATAAATTCAAGATGATTCATTCGTATAAATGTCGCAATATTCAAAATAATGAACTTGGTATATATGCGATGAAAGGATTATCTGATGCAATTACAAACTATCGTCCGATGTATACATATAATTCAACGATCCCTTTTCTGAAATACGCATCCATGTATATTAATGGCTGCTTATATAAAGGGTTGACGGAGCTCCATCCAATTACAAGCATACCTAAACGAGTGCGCAGTAGAAAAAACGCCGGTAATAAACAACAACGCGATAAAGTATCGCATCTCAAATTTATCGGAAATAATAATGATGATGCTTTATTTGAAAATAATAGAAATAAAGATGATAAACACGCAATCTTTGCAGAAAATGAATATTGCGAAATATGGAATAAAATCAATCAATTGCCCAGCCAAATAAAAAGAATGCTGCATTGGAAATATTCATTTGAATTTGACATTTTGCGCACAGATAATGAGGTCGCGAAATTATCTGGATGTTCTAGAGAAACTGTTAGAAAAAATATAAATCAAGGAAGATATATTTTAGATAATATACTTCGTAAAAATCCACAGGAATAATCACACTCTTATATATAGGCACATTCATATGAATATATATAAAGTAAACCATTTATCAGACGATAAAACAATCCAAAAAATTAATGTATTTTATGGTGGACATACGAATGATTTGAATGAGATGTTCAAAAGTGATCCGCAAAATTCTATATTTACGGACGTTTTTAGTCAAGATGAATTAAGAGCAATTTCAACAAATAATATTCCGGTTTTCTTTTCAAAACAGCAAATTCATTCTGATGACTCCATCGGTGTGATTAAATCCAAAATTATGCACGAGTTCAATAATACGTTCTCTCTTGAAGAGATATACCTATTTTGTATGAAAGAAGAAACGCTTTATGCATTGTCAATATATCAGTCATTAACACAAAATAAACGAATTCATCTTACTCGTGTTAGATTGGATAACTTTTTACTGAATGTAATCCGAGACGATAAAGGCAATATTGTATTATTTGATGTACCAGACAAGGAATTTTACACATATGACGATATTTTAGCGCTGAACATAAACGGACACAAATATTGGGTGAACAAGGTTCTCGGACAAAAACTTTTCATAATTTCCAATGAATATCCTTTTGTTTGCAATCCTTTTGATGTAATTGAATATGACGCGATGATGGAACGCAATATCCGAAAAACGCTTACTACATTAAATTCACATCTGCTGCTGAATGCGGGACCTATCATCGGAAATAATATTTATTTGTGTCTAGCCCAAGATGTTCTCAAGCGAAACGATTCCCCCGTAACAATGAAAATATATTACCCCTTTTTGGATGAGGAAAACATAAAATCCTTGGATCAATTGAATGAGCAGAGAGAAAATCTTATTGAACGGGGTAAAAAAATGTATAAAAAGGAGATTTTTCAAAGTATAGACCTGTTTTATGATGTTTACAAGCATAAAACCGGCGATTTAGAGTATAAAAACCGCGGTATAAAAGTGGTTAAATTTGTTATACATCCTGAAACAAAGGTAAAAATACCACTAGAGGTTATTTTCAAATTAATACATGCAACCGAAAGAACACCTCTTATTAAATACAACCCTGGCTCTAGACAAGAAAAGCTTTATCGTCTTTACTCTGATAAAATGGCTATTGATGGTAGAAAAATACCTTATGTGTCCAAGGCAACAATTTTACGGCTTATGAAATTAATAGGTAGAAATAAATCAGTATCCGTTTATATTGAGGATATCCACGGCGTATGTGAATTTGAGGAAAATGGTAATATTACGATTTCCGCAGAATTTGAAAAAGTTTTAGATGAAACAGTGGTAACGGATATGTTGCGCAATTCAGTAAATCCAATTATTGAAGGTGTAAAATCGTATTTAGAGCAAAACGGATATCATATGAGTCTGTTTAAAAATTTACAAAGTGCTGGAGTTAATATTCAACAAATAAATTATCAGACGGTTATTGAGATTAAAAAACCTATCAAAATTAACGACTTGAAAGGTTGCATATCAAGCGTATTCATTACAGAATCGGATGATTTCAAACAAGGCATTGCACTGCGATTCAAACGGGTAGCCAACTTTAACAAGCTTGCAAGTATTGAGAAATTTATTATTGAAAAACAACAAATAGATAAACTCCGTGGCGCAGAGATTATTGTAGAACTCTTGAAAAATTACAACGAGTTGACCCAAGCTGACGCGATTGAGATGTTAGCCAAAGTGGCAAGTGAACAACAGGTAGAGATGGGTGTTGGCAAAAAGGATATACAAATAAAAAACAACCCAGGGTTCAAAACAACAATTTCTCTCAATAAAAATACGAGTGAGATCACAATTTCAGTAGATGGTATAAATGATATATATTATTTACAAACAATTCCAATTTACTTGGACACATTTATTCGTCTAACACAAAATAAAAAAACTACACTGGTTCCTTTGAAAGAAATTAACAAACTTTGTTCGGGTGGTGAAAAAGAAGATATTGTTTTTGAAGATATTATTCCCATGATGGAAGAGTCTTATAGAAGGCGCTCAGAGTCTGGTGTTGAAGATGAGGACATTGTGTTTGACGAAGAAATTATGTTTGATGTAGAGGAGCAAGGAGAGAAGGTGAAAAATGCGTTGGATTTGCTGATGGGAGACGATAGTGATGAGGAGGAAGAGGAGGAAGAGGAAGAGGAAGAGGAAGAATCAATGGGAGGTGCAAATACTAGCAGAACCAGTTCAAGTGAAGAGCAACGAACGGACTCAGATCTAGCAAAAAAGAGCTCTTCCACGAAAGCGCGTTTTTCCTCATCAAGCGAAGAAGCAAACGTAGTCCGAGATATAGAAGGTCTATCTTTGAACAATCCATATATATTTCAAGAGCGTATTCGCGATCGGGAGCCCACACTTATCTTGAACGAAAGTCAACCCGGTTATAATTCATATTCGCGAACATGTCCTCAAAATGTGCGACGACAACCTGTTATTTTAACCAAGAAAGAGCTTGAAAAAATTAAACATGATAATCCTGGTTACTTGAATGAGGATCGCGATATAATTAATTATGGCTCTGATCCCGATAAGGATTATTACTATATTTGCCCGCGATATTGGAATTTAAAGACGGATACGCTTGTCACCCCCGAACAGATTGAGAAGGATGGCTTGCAAAATGCCATTATTCCTATGAGTGCAAAGACAGTGCCCAAGGGAAAATATATTTATGAGTTCAATGATCCGAAAGATTACAAGGCGGATCATAAACAATATCCCGGATTCATTTTAGATAGTCATCCAAAAGGATATTGCTTGCCCTGCTGTTTTGCAAAATACGGACCAGCTCAACAGAAACGAAGAAAAATATGCGCTGGAAAAGATGTAGGAGTTAAAGCGACTGAACCTGTGGGTGATGAATATATAAAGGGTCCAAACAAATTCCCTCTTTCAGCCAATCGCTGGGGATATCTACCAACAGCTGTGCAATATCTATTACGAGAAAAAGATGTGACATGCAAACCAAATGAACCCTGTTTGTTGCGACACGGCGTGGAAATAAACAAACAACAATCATTTATTGCGTGTATTTCTGATGCGCTTTTTTTCACAAAAGAAGAGCCGATATCAATCAGACTTATGAAGGAACTCATTATTAAAGCAGTAACATTGGACAATTTTTTAACATTTCAGAACGGAAATTTGATGAATGATTTCGGAGAACCCAAGCGTGATGTAGACATAAATGATGCCAAGTATTCCACATCTACCTTGCATTCTAAACTGAAAAAGGCTGACATCCCTTTTTTTAAAAACGTCTGTGCTGCTTACGAGAATTTCATAGATTTTTTGAAAGACGATGAGATCAAGATTGATTACACTTATTTATGGGATATCGTATGCAAACCGAATCCTTCTCTCTTCAATGAAGGATTGAATCTTGTTATCCTGGAAATTCCAGACAATGACACCACTAATAATATTAATGTGATTTGTCCAACGAATCATTACCATTCCGCGTTCTATGATTCAAAGAAACCCACTCTGATCCTGTATCATCAAGGAAACTATTTTGAACCGATTTATACATACAGAGAAGACAAGAATCCAAAAACAAAACACAGCACAATCTATGTTGGAAAGTTTTTTAAAGAATCTGAGCCGACTTTGTCAAAGTCTATGCGTTATGTTTTTACGCATGTTATAAAGCCGTATTTCAAAAACTTGTGTGTGCCGTTTGCAAGTATGCCAAATGTATACAAGGCGAAGACTCCGATTCTTTTGCAGAATCTATTAGAAAGATTGGATGCTCGCGGTTATAGTATTGTAACACAGGTGGTCAACTATCAAGGCAAAGTTATCGGTATTGTTGCCGAGTCTCCCATGCCGGTTTCCAGAAAAGGATATATTCCTTGTTATCCATCTGCGATGATAGATTCTATTGGTTACGTTCTTATGTCTGAATCAAATATATGGTTTACATACGATCAAACCGTCAACTTTCTATCTCGTGTCTATCGCGATTCTCGCGGAAAAATTCCATGCAGCCCGGCTTTCAAGGTAATTGAAGATGAAATGGTAGTCGGTATACTAACAGAGACGAATCAATTTGTTCAATTGGTGTCGCCTATGGCAGTATCGGAACTGAACGATGAAATTCCTGAGCTGCGCGATAATAATTATGTGGTTGGTGCTACCTTGAATGAACCGCTGGTAACGAGTGACTCTATAATTGCAGTCTCTCGCGAAACAGACAAGGCGAGAGAAGATTATATAAAAAAAATAAAGCTGGAAACAAGCTTCTTTCAAGTATTCCGAAATACAATTCGTATATTGCTGAACGATTACGACAATCTTGCGAAAAGAGAGAAAATAGAGGAAGAATTGAAGATCGGATATGTGCTGTATCAAAGCAAGCTGAAAACAATTGTTGCGCTGTTGCAAGAATTGACGGATGATGCTGTTATTTTTGCAGATGACTATGACTATCACTTGATCAATACTATAAACACCTGCATTGTAAATAAAGATAGAGAAAAATGCTCAATCAATTCCCCCTTGTGTGCAGTAACCACGAACGACCGATGTCAACTGGTTCTTCCAAAGCAAAATTTACTAACTAGATCAGATAATGAATATAACTATTTTTTGAAGGTGGCAGATGAGTTGATTCGGTATAGCCGAATAAAATCATTTATGTTTGAACCCCAGACATATCTTTCTTTCGGAAAATTGGATTATGGATTGCGCGAAGATGAGATTATTATGTTACAGTCGTTATTGACCCAAGAATATTTTGAGGGGTTGGTTCCAGCAACTATAAATAAATTTGTAAAATACAATAGTCGCGATGAAGCGGAGCCATTGTTGACGCAAGTATATGCGAACAATATTGGCTTATAACTGTAATCATAATCATCCTGAATATGCTCGTCGCTTTGCGAGTCCTGCTCCTCACCCTGCTTGCTTCAGACACGAAAGAGTTAAAAGGAATCATACCCTTGATCTTCTATCTCCATTTCATCTTCACTCTCGTCTGCATCCATTGTTAAATGAGAATTTTGAAACGTAACTTGAGATGGCGGTTCTTTCAATGAAAAAACAATGTGTTTATCATTATACAATATCACCGCCTCGGAAAATGAAAACGCCGGTTTCATAACCTTTCCGAATGATGGATTGAAAATAATAAACTCCTTCATCTTCTTATGCAATATATCATAGTATCTTCTATTTTCACTTCTGGTTATGGAATATTTACTCTTGTAATATAGAAGCATATAAGGTTTCATAATATCAATTAGTTTTTGAACTGGAAACGTCGGATTAATCCTGAGACATTTTTTATAATCATGTTCATAAATCATATCTAATACGTTGGAATATAGAATATTTTTTGGTGTATTATCCAAATAACTTTGAATAGCGTATTTACGAATGCAGTGCGCATATTTTTTTTTGAATAATTTCAAACTGAAATCGCAAAGAAAATAATATTGAACCAGGTCGGGTACAATACTATTTCTGAACCGTATATAAAAATAGATATTGTAGAGATTTGCCTTGGTAAACGGTATGTTGTTATACGGGTTTTTGCAAGGTAGTGGGGACGAAAAGAAGTATGGAGAATTACTTAAAGAACTCCGGAAAATCTTGACTAAATCTGAAATCACAAATAAGTACTTGGAGCCATTATCACAAACAGTAATTACATTGGATTGATCTTGTGTCAACTCGTTCAAAAATAAATCTGTATTTATTTGAATCTTGGCACGCTTCCATTTGTATAAGAATGCTAATTTGCACATACCGCGATATGTCTTTTGAATATTGCAGAATGTATCAATGAATTTTGTTAAGTCATTCCCTTTTAAAAATATACTGGATAAATTTTTATAGAAAAATGTAAACTTAGATACGCTTTGTTTCATATTTACAGAGGAAATAAACTGGTAAAAAATCATCTTTAAATGATCATGGACATCATCATATTCGTTCTCACGAATATGCTTCCATGTCTCAAATTGATCGTGAATATTTGAGAATGAATAATTATTATTTGTTTTATTTATGAATTTTTGAATGATAAATAAAAACGCATCAGACATACATTTTATATGATAGAATTTGTTTAAATCTTGTTTCTAAAAATATATTTTCTGGAAATAAACAATGCTCTAGTATGGGTATTGTGGATATTGATAGTAGCATGGTTGACAGGGTGGTGGTGGACATGGTGGGCATGGTGGTGGACATGGCGGAGGCGGACATGGTTCTCTCAAGGTTGTCATCCAAGAGACATATCCCATTTGATAAGGACAACACACACACGGACCAAAATCATTGCATATACACTTGTCTATAACTGGTCCGAGTTTACACTCAAATTGGTCTTGTAAATAAAACATATTTATAACCATACGAATAGGTCCTTCACACTTGGGTGTTAAGTTAAATGTAAGCTGCAAAGGAACATCCGCATTTAAATAACACGCCCAAAACGCAGTGTTCAATGGTATATCATTGTATCCTTGCACAGTATATGTATAGAATATTTTGTTGTTATTTGGTATAAGTTCATTATAAAAATAATTCATATACCCTCCACACTGTGGATATGAATATATGCCTTCTACTTTCATAAAACTATTATAATCGTCAAACACAACAGGTTGACCGCATTGATCTATAAATGTCACAATAAACCCTTGAACGCGCATTGGACATGGGCAGTTATTAATAATATGTTTGAAACTATTGCCGGATATATCGCATTGTATAATTTCATATTTTCTTTCGGAGCAACATGGGAATTCCATTTATATAATAGAGGAAATTATTATATTCAAAATTTTTGAGATATAATAATTTGAATCGTTCAAGTTAATATTTCATAATTAGCACAGAGAGCAGTCATAATGCGAAACAAGTATCATTTAATTCTTTCATATTTGGTTACTTCAGACACGAAAGCGTTAAAATCCTGGATTATACTCATTGTCTGTACCCATATCACTCGGTTTAATACTTACAACATTATTTTGAATTACTAACTTATTTGTACTGCAAGGAGCATCTGTCGCTTCCAATCCTCCAAACATCTTTTCAATCGCTTCAGATGAATCTTCAGGAGTCTCATAGCGAATCGTTTCTTCTAGTTTGCTCATTTCTTCAATATCCAAAACAACTTGGAACGCACTAGTTCCGTAGAACCCTTCTTGTCCACACATGACATTCGCAGATACACCGCGGAATGTATCCAGCTCTCCATGTCTGGCTGCTTTAAGGAACATCTCAGGCGTCTCTTCAAATGACGCCTTTGCAATCGGACCGATATTATCGTTATTAATTCCATGACGGAATATAGATATCATCTTGTATGTAAATGTCATCCTATCACAAAGCACACTGAAGTGATGATAGTTAATATATGTACCATCAAACTCAATAACATCCACTAACTCATTATATATGGATTGACGAGCAGCTTCAATTCCCAAAACATGATAGATCTCCACAATATCATTGCTAAACGTCCTAGACGCGTCAATATATTCTAGAGCTAGAACATCCATCATGTTTGTTCCAACAGTATCCAGCACCCAAAGATCTTGTTTCTTATATGTACCTGAGGTCTCAACAACATTGTCCTTAATTTTACGTAAGATCACCTTGTTAATTCCCTTGATACCACGCAGAACGGTATTATTCAAAATCTGATCTTGGAAATTTTTCAAGATATAGATCTGATCTGACTGATCTAACGGGTTCAAACTCTTTTTCTGTCCACTGCGATTTCCGCTTTGTTTCAAAATATTATTCATTCGTATACGAAATACGAGTTTATCTGAATTATAATCAGAATATACGCACGATACGTCATCTCCATAGCTATTCTGCAATGTAAAGTTTACATCATCCATCGTAATATTTTTCTCCAACATGACAGTGGGATCCATCTCCATACGAATAATCCATTTGGACTTTTCATTTGTTTCATCCGCTGATGCAGCATTCGCGCATTCATCCATCATATTTTCAAATGCGCGATATTGCTCCAAGGTAGACCTATCTGTTTCAATAAGAGTGTTCAAGTCATCGGGATCAAAGCAAAGCTGTACAGATACGACAATTTCTTGCAATTTTGTATGCTCTATCATGTACATAATCGCTTGCGCTTTTTCCCTATCAGTCTCATCCTCTTTCTTCATGAAAACGGTCAATGAAGGATTTTTAGGCTCGCTTGATAAGGATAATATTTCTTCAATTCTTGGAACTCCACGAGTCACATTGGATTTGGCCGCAACACCTGCAAAATGGAACGTATTCAATGTCATCTGGGTACTTGTTTCACCAATAGATTGACCAGCCGTCATTCCCACCATTTCACCAGGAGTCACAATGGAACGTTTATATGTTAATGTGATGGTATCCAATAAAACTATGAGAGCCGCTTTATTAAAACGCTTCACAAACAATAGATCTTTGGGAGACAAATAATAATAATACAGCGCCTTGAACAATTCTGTAGGTTTTGCATATACATTCTTTTCCAAATTTTCGTATGTTTTCTCCATCAACTGGAAAGCCTCTAGCGGAGTGATGTCAACCAACGAATTGGTATTGATGGACTGCTGACCTTGAATATTTGTAATAATGTGTGCCAATGCTACCGGACAGTTGACAACGCTTCCGTCTTTATTCTTGAAAACATACTTGACAATTCTATCGCGAACATCAAGCATGAAATCCGTATATTGTTTGCATTTTACAAGAGTCTCCTCTTTTTGTTTTCTGAAACGGGTTAGCGTATTTTTCAAAAACATCTGACTCAACAATTTGGATTTGCCTGAATCTTCAGGAAGAGTAAAGTGCGCATAAATATCTTGGATACTCATAGTTACGATAGGCAGCATTTGATTCTCCACCTTGATGGTATCAATAGAATCTTCTCCGTAACTAAATTGTACAACTTTATTTTTATTTGTTCGGATCGTCATATCATATGCGACCATGAGATCTTCTAATCCCTTGATTAATCGTCTTTGAATATAACCAGTTGTTGATGTTTTCACTGCAGTATCAATTAGACCCACACGACCACCCATGGCATGAAAGAACAGCTCCTGCGGAGACAACCCATTAATATATGAGCTTTCTACGAAACCACGAGCGCTAGGCGAATCGTCAAACTTGGTGAAATGGGGCAGAGTTCGTTGATCAAACCCATACGGAATACGTTTTCCATCTACATTTTGCTGACCTAAACAAGAGATCATCTGTGATATATTGAGATCACTTCCCTTGGAACCAGCATTCACCATAATAACAAATCGGTTATCTTTGCTCAAGCTATTTAGACCTATTTTACCCGCCTCCGCTGAAGCCTGATTCAATATATTGTTCACTTGTGTCTCAAATTCTTGTTCATTTGTCTTTCCTGTATTATTTTCAAAGATTCCAAATTGTGTCTGATCAATAAGAGATTTTACATCCGTCTTCTTTTTTGTGATTACATTAACAATAGATTCGTTCGTCTTATCATCAGAGATTAAATCGCTGATTCCAACACTGAACGAACTAGATTTCATATATTCTGTGATAATATTCTGCAAATCATCAATAAAGTCCGATGCGCACATATTGCCAAAATCATTGCACGATCTTTGAATCAGTCCTTTGGTGCCTCCACCTAGAACACCCTTATCCATTTGTCCTCGGATATAGGTTCCATTCTTGATTTCCAAAACATTATTGGACGTCTTGATATCTTCATTATCTCCGAATAACTTGGTCTTGGAGAACAAAGTAAACGGTGGCATAATTTGACTGAGTAGATCAAAACTGGTAATTAGCCCATCCTTCGTATTGAGTTTAGATTCGTTCACGCGCGGGAACATCATAAGCAGATTCATCGCATCGCGCGCATTGAACAGAACATTTTCACGCGTGAAACGGTAGCATCCAAGCATGGAATCTTGATAGATACCAATAATCGGCGCATTATTTGCTGGACTGATCAATTGATAAGGCACCGCTGCCAAGTTACGCAGTTCTGATTCAGCTTCCACATCTTGTGGCATATGTAAATTCATCTCATCTCCATCAAAATCCGCATTATACGGTTTAGTATCTGCAACATTCATGCGAAATGTGTCGCCGCGTTGCATTATTCTTGCAATATGACACATCATACTCATCCTATGTAATGTAGGTTGCCTATTGAAGAGGATTGGGTCACCGTCCATCATATGTCTATGCACAATGTCTCCATCTTCAAGAACAATAGAATTGCGGTCAATATAGCGCAAGGTAATAGACTCGCCATTCTTCTTTTCTAGAATTTTGGCTCCGGGATGTACATCTGGACCATTGAGGACAAGCTTTGACAAGAATGCTTTATTTATATTGTTCACTAATACTGGTTTAGTGATATTCTTTGCGATCTTCATGGGAATTCCTAGCTCGCGAATAGATATATTTGGGTCTGCTGTAATGACAGAACGTGCACTAAAATCAACACGTTTCGCCATCAAGTTTCCTCTCATACGTCCACCCTTTCCATTCAGACGATCTTTGATAGATTTTAGAGGGCGACCAGATCGCTGTGCAACGGAAGCCACGCCAGGTATCTTATTGTCTACTTGTGTAGCTACATAATATTGAAGAACTGTGGACCAATCATCAATCACGTTCGCCGGCGCATTATTTTGGATCTTTTCCTGTAATGTCATATTGGTTTTAATAATATTTACTAAAATGTGACTGAGATCATCTTCACTGCGCTGTTGAGCGTCGTGTTTAACAGATGGGCGCACCGCTGGCGGAGGCACTGCCATCACTTGGCAAACCATCCAATCGGGACGCGACCAAAGAGGACTGAATCCCATAAAAGACACATCCTCATCAGATATGCGTTTAAATATTTTTATTACCATTTCTGGGGTTATCTTGATTATGATTGATTGTTTATCTTCGTCGTCGCTAGTATTGGTCCATTCCGCAATAATTGTGGCGAGACCCTCTTTACGAATTTTGTTTGCTTGTAAACATCCACAACCGTCTTCAGTATCTTCGCCACAACGCTTGATTTTGCTGGCTAATGTGAAAACATATTTCCAACGCGCATCTCCAACTAATTTCAATGCTTGCTTATATTTTTCCTTACTGATGAGCAGTTTGCTACATTTAAAACAGACACATCGCATTATTTTTAAAATAGTACTCAAATACTGAATATAAAATACCGGTCGCGCCAACTCAATATGACCAAAATATCCAGGCGTCTGCATATAATCTAATCCATCTGTTGGACAAATTAGACCTGGTTCTAAGACGCCCATGCGAGGATCAAAGAGCCCGCCAATGACGGGTTTATTATTAATATACGTATCACGACTAGTGATCTCCGCAACAGAACCCTTACGGATCTCATCGGGAGACAAGATACTAAATTGCACACCGATGATTTTGGAACAGTTGTGCTGCATTTCCATTTTGGACATCTCCTTATATATGGATGATATATTTAGGTTGTTTGCAATCAATTTTATTTTTATTGATAGAGGCAAAGAATAATTCTTTTCCGTTGAAAAAGATTTTGGATTTTGGATTCACATACTGAATTGTGAAAATGGTTCAGAATAAAGAGAGAACAAAATGTTTTATTATTTTGTTTTTATCTTTTTCGTACCTGAAGTAACCAAACGTGGTTACTTAAAGCCGGAGACGCAAAGCGACGGAGAGTGAGGGAGAGACGAGTGTTGTGAGGAGCAGGAGACGCGAAGCGACGGATAGCGATGAGCATATTCAGGAGGCAGAATGCCGGATGAATATGCAACGTACATCTATATATTTTATAAAAAATTGATTTATAAAATAAAATAGAAAGTAAATGCATATAAAGAATATGACACACGATACTCAGAGTAAAATGACCAAATCAAAGATTGTAAAGAAGGCCTGTACAGCAATTGTACAGAAAAAGAAAAAAGGTGAGCAATCAGATAGTGATAATGATTATAGTTCTAGCGATGAAGAGTTAGACGATGAGATGGATGAGCAAGAATACCGAAAATTTCTTAAAAAGATATTTCCATCTAAGTACTTGGATAAGAAAATCGTTGCTGGAGCGCGATTGAAAAAAAAACTGACTGAAAATGATTCTGAGCCTTCTTCTTCAGATGAAGAAGATGAAAAGCCAGTGCGCAAGAATTATAAATATAAATTGAAGAATGCCGGTAAAAAAATATCTAAACCCCAAGAAGAAGAAGAAGAAGAAGAAGAAGAGGAGGAGGAGATTCCAGCAAAAAAAAGCTCTTCCGCGAAAAAAGGGAAGGGGAAAGGAAAGGGGAAGGGAAAAGGTAAGAATATGACTGATAGTGAAACTGAATCTGAGTCTGAATCTGAGTCTGAAACTGAATCGGAAACCGAAGATGAGGAAGACGGAGATCATAAGAAAGGAAGCAGCAAGTTTAATATCATATTTACGATTGGTAACGTGGAAGACGACAATGAAGATTCTAGTGAATGGGAAGATATGGAGGATGATTCTGATTTTGATGATGAATCAACAGAGAATGAAGATGAATCGGTAAGTTCTGGTAGTGATTCAGATGACGAAGAGTCTGAGGAAGATGAAGATGCAGAGGAGGTCAAAGATAAGAAGAAGAAGAGAGGAGAAAAGAAAGCCAAAGGAAAGAAAGAGCAAGTTTTGTCGGATTCAGTTCCTCCTACTTCAGAAAAAAATTCTAACGAGTTCCTTTTGCAAATGCAAGAACTTTACGAGAAAAATAAAGATAGTACTATGGCAAAAGAGTGTTTAAAGTTATGTGAAAAGAATATCAAGAAAAATAAGAAGAAAACCGAGAAAAAATTGCAAAAGCAAAAAGATAAAAATTCACGAATCTTTCGCAAGATTGTAAAGGATAAGAACACAATGAATGATTTTGAGTTTTTCGGAAAGTTAGAATCTGAAGAGCAAAAAAAAATCATTAAGGAACTTCGTGAGATTAACAAGCTGACTCGTATTGAAAAACCATATCGTCTGACTATATTAGAATCAGATATACCGACATTATTCAAGGGTGCTGCTATGAAAAAAATAAATTCACTTCGTTATATGGAGCCAGGCTCCGGAGAATACTACAAAATAAAGAATTGGGTAGATACTTTTATGCAAATCCCTTTTGGAAATTATAACACGCTTCCAGTAAATATTGACGACGGTGTTGAAATGTGTCATGATTTCATGGATAATGCGAAAAAGTGTTTAGACAATGCTGTCTACGGACTGAATGACGCAAAAATGCAAATTATGCAGATGTTGGGTCAACTCGTTACTAATCCAACTGCTATTGGCACTGCCATCGCGATTCATGGACCACCTGGCACTGGAAAAACGAGTCTAGTGAAGGAAGGGATCAGCAAGATTCTGAATAGACCCTTTGCGTTTATTGCGCTAGGTGGCGCTACAGACAGCAGTTTCTTAGAGGGTCATTCCTATACATATGAAGGAAGTATGTGGGGAAAAATCGTGCAAATATTGATTGATAGTAAATGCATGAATCCAGTAATTTACTTTGATGAGTTGGATAAGATCAGCGACACTCCCAAAGGCGAGGAAATTGCGGGTATTCTCACACATTTAACAGATACTTCGCAAAATTCCCAATATCACGACAAGTACTTTGCTGAGGTAGATTTTGATTTGAGCAAGTGTCTCTTTATCTTCAGTTACAATGATGAGAGCAAGGTAAATCCTATCTTGCGTGATCGCATGTACAGAATCAAGACCAAAGGCTACGACAAGAAGCAAAAAACCATTATTTCAAATCAATATCTCTTGCCGAAAATTCGCGAGCAAGTAAAATTCTCTGAAACAGATATTATTATTCCCGATGAAACATTGCAGTTCCTTATGGAGGAGCATTGCAATAAAGAAGATGGAGTCCGAAACATGAAACGTTGTTTGGAGATTATTTATACCAAGTTGAACTTGTACAGACTTATGAAACCCGGTACAAATTTATTTGGAGAAGACTTATCATTGACGGTAAAATTTCCATTCACGGTAACAAAAAGTGTGGTGGAGAAGCTTATCAGTAAAGAGAAGGACGACAATATGGCGCTTCGTGGTATGTATGTGTAGTGAGGAACCGGAGTCGCAAAGCGACGACATATTCAGGAGGCAAGGAATGACATATGAATATCAACGAACAATTTCAAAACTATTATTGTAATAACACAAAATATTAATGCCATGTTTAAAGCAATATATCATAAGACTTGTTTCCGGTGCAAAAAAGTGAGGTATTCTATATTCAGATGGATCAATTAGTCCACTTTCATCAAACCATCCTTCCATTTTAAGAAAAGTATTTCTATCACCAAATATGCACATATCATTCAAAGCATATAGAATATTATTTTCTCCATTTTTAATATTTTCAAGCGAGTAATAATTATAACAATACATAGTACCAAAGCTCAAATTGATTGTGTCCCAATCTACACGGCATTCTGTGGGATGAATCGTTTTACTCTTGTTGAATTCAATCAACTCATCTATTGTTTTAATATTAAGCTTCGCGCATTCTTTATCAAACATGTCTCGGTTCGTTTTATTAAATGTAATTTTATCAAATATATCGGCATGTTTGGGAATATGTGGGTAAAAATCGGTTGGATATCGCAAATCAAATCGTGTTTTACATATGATATCAAATTGTATATTTTTTTCTTTTTCATATTCAATCAAGTATCTAAGACCTATCTGCGTTTGATGGGCTTGAATATATGAGTGATCAGACGTCCATTTATTGGGATCGTCTATTTCACGTTTCGCATTTGTTTCAGAGGCAAAATATTTGTCTCGTATCATGTTATACTTTGGACTCGTATACTTTTTATCAACACCGGACATGTAGACTGCTGTGTAATGTCTGTAATCTATCACCACATGCTCAATGCCGCAATCATTATTCAAGTATTCAGAAACTCTGTTATGATCAGAGGAATTCAATACGCATACAATAAATATATTTGTATAATTCTTCTTTGCTTGTTGTATCATATCAAAAAAATGGTTATTATCAAAAAATGTGCGTGTCTGACCTGTCATAATAATCGCGAGTGATGATTCTGTCATTATATTCTTTTTACAATATATATTTTGTTCGTTTAACTTAATACAAACAAAATATGTTCCTAAAATAAAGTATGAAAACGATATTTCTTAGCTTTGGTGGTCCATCTACAAATTATCATGAAGCAGTAGAGAGAATTACTCAACAAGCAAGGGAATTTGATTCACTTTTTGATACAGTGCTAAAATACACCGACTTAGATTTGAAGAATGACGCGGAATTCTGGTCAAAGCACGGGGCATTTCTTGAAAATAATCAACGTGGTTATGGGTACTGGTTATGGAAATCTTACTTGAATTATAAAACTATCTCAGAGGCCGATAACGATGATATTATTATTTACGTGGACGCAGGATGTGAACTTTTTCCGGAATATAAAAGCAGGCTTGAAGAGTATATAGATATGGCGAAAACAAATCCGCATGGAATTGTCGCTTTTTCTATTCCCTTTCCTGAAGGAGATTACACCAAGATGGATGTTGCAGAACATCTTGATTGTCACCATCATATGGATTCGGATCAAATTATTGCAACAACGTTTATATATAGAAAATGCGCTCATACGGAGAATATTATGAAGCAGTGGTACGACACCTGTTCAATATATCATTTGTTAGACGATACTCCAAGTAGTATACATAACCGTAGTCCATCACATGGGTGGTCATTTGATAGTAGACACGATCAAAGTATTTTTTCTCTCTTGCTAAAGAAATATGGTTGTGCTCTTTTGGGGTATGAGGTAGATCCAAAAGAAAGGTCGCCTATTATCAAGATGAATAATCGCACTGGAATCAAATCTAGAATATGTCGGGATATGTTATAATTCTATAGCTATTTATAGTTTTATAGTAAGCTATGAACACTATAATTATGCGCAGCCCAAATAGGAGTTGGACGCACACGTTCTATTTCAAATTCTAGTTTTTCCGCCCCCATTTTTTTGAGCAAGAGAGAAAATATACTTTGGTCGTGTCTATTTTCTATAAATGTTTCGTCATTTGGCATTGAACTAGGAGAGTCATTTAGTAATTTATAATTACAACAACTTTCATACCATTTTTTCATTATTGCATCTGTATTTGCACATTTCCTATATATAAATGATGTGGCAACTATTTGGTAATTATCTTCAATAAATTCGGTACAGTCTAGCTGATGAAAAACATCTCTCTTTGTCCAATGTTTTTCACCGAAACCGTTGAGGCAAAAGTTGACGATACCATGCGGACTTTGCTTAGCTAGTTCTATGTATTCGCGCATACGTTCAGCATACTGAGGTCTAAGCTCACATCCCGCATCCGCATAAATAATTATGTCGCCTTCTCCAGCTTGACTCAATGTTTTATAATTTAAATAAGACTTCCATAGCCAGTATCCATATCCCCGCTTATTCTGTTCCATGAACGATCCATGTTGGCTCCAGAATTCAGTGTCATTTTTCAAATCCAAATCGGTATATCCGATAATTTTATCAAATATATTGAAATTGCTTGCCTGTTCACATATTCTAGTTACAGCGCCGTGATAGTTTTCAGTGGGTCCTCCAAAAGTAACAAAAATTATTTGCATATACAAATGGTATTTATCTTTATTTTGTAAATTTAACTCTTTCATAACCAAATATGGTTACTTAGTCACTCAAAAATTCCCTTTCAGGCATGAAAGGGTTAAATATGAAATGAATAAATATAAAGGAACTTAAATATCTTACATATTTAATAATATATGGCTACAGCCGTTTTATTTTTTAATCAAGGTTGGACTGATATTTTCAATTGTTTAGGATTAACGAGTATGTATTGCACTCAATATGATACATTACATGTCATATTGAGGGATGATGCAAAACCGCTATTTGATTTTTATATTAAAAATACCAATATTAAACCACACTATGTAAAATTAAATAATGAGAATATTGATCAATTTTTACAAAATAATCCTGAAATGACTATATTATGCAACGGATGCCATGATAAATACCGAACTGATAAATATAAAGATGTGTTTAGCTCATGTAGTTTTATAGAAAATTTTTGCAAAGCGTTTTACACATTTTATGATATTCCATATAGTACTCGCGTAGACTTTTTTAATATTGAAAGAGACTATGAACTAGAGAATATTAAATATAAAGAATTTATCCAAGAGCATTCTGAAAAATATATATTAAGTCATGAAATTTCGCAGGATGATATTTTACAAAATACGGATGGTTTATCTGATATAGCCTGTGTCAACCTGAGTAATTCAACAGACACGTTTTTTGATTATATTAAAATATTAGAAAATAGCCGGGAAATGCACCTGTTAGATTCTGTATGGGCCGCCTTTGCTTACTTATTAGATACAAAATATCAGCTTTTTAAAAATAAAAAAATTTTTGTTTATTGTAAGCGGGATAACTATAAAATGTTTGATGAACCAATTAAATTAGATAATTGGATTTTAATATAAATATTATTACGTTTTATTTGTAATAATATTTTTAACCTTTAATCTCCAGGTTCATTTATGAGTTTGGAGATTACTTTGAAATTGTTACCAAAATTGGTAACAATTTCAAATAAAGGCATATGCTAATTTTCCAAACTGTCCCAAAATTGGGACAGTTTGGAGATTAGACATTAACTCTTTCGTGCCTGAAGTAACCAAATATGGTTATTTAGTCGCGAAGCGATGGAAGACGAGAAATAGAATTTATAAATCAGAACGCCGGATAATTCTGAAATTATGAAATTTTTATCAAAGGGATATCAAAAATATTAGATATCCAATTCACAAACCCTGATCCCCAACAATTAATACTGTAACTCTTAATAGATTTTGCTTTTGTCGTAATAAAAAAATCTAACATGGTATATTTAATTTTTGATATATCTTTATGATACCCTAAATGACCGATTTCTGTATCCAGAATTATAATATTTGTTGTTTTTGTTTTTATATAATCCTTGAATTTTTTAGAATCACTCAATAAAACATCACCATTTTCATAATAATGACAAATTATTCCAAGGATCGGAATGTATTCTTTAAAATCCAAACTACCATCACGAACAAGCATTGTGTCTCCTAACCGATAATGCTGTATACTATAATTTTGGGGTAGTCTTAGTGTATATTCTTGGATTAGACGTAACATATCGTCATTTGGTTCTAATAAATGTTTCGCGAATTCCTTTTCTTCTTCAGATAATGGCAAATAACATTGCATATTAGTCATCATATATATTATATCATTATTCGCAAATAACAAATTATTTTCTAGATGATTTATAATATCAGGCGACTCAACAAAATGTATATTATCTCCTAACTCATCAAGTTTTTCACTGAATTCTGACCGACTATTTTTTAAAAACTGTCCAATGGGATGCTTATGTGTATCTACAACTAGATTAAAATTATTCTGTTTACATATTTGCTTGCATGATAATGTACCTCGTAATAAGTCTCCAATTCCCCAAAAATTGTTTACTGTATCTTGAGGCATATTATAATAGACTTGCTGCCAACATATAACCAATGTTTTTTGGAACATATTATACTCTATATATCAGTTTTTATATTGGTTTATTAATTTATGATAAAATATAAATGAATAATAATGAAGTGCCACTTTATAGCGTTTGGCGGTCCTACAAAGACGAATATAGAAGAAAAGTGGTCACCAAATCCTGATAATTCTTGGTATTTTGACGGTCATAAAACAATTGTAAAAGATTATCATGGGGCAGTAGAAAGAATTGTTGAACAAGCTAGAAGTTTTAACATATTTGATGAGATTCATGGATATACAGAAGAAGATCTGAAACAAGATACAGAGTTTTGGGAAAAAACATGGTTCTTTCATTGAAGGTAACATGCGTGGATATGGATATTGGGTTTGGAAATCTTATTTGAATTGTAAGCTTTTAGAGAAAATAGATGAAGGGGACATTATTTTTTATATGGATGCTGGATGTGAACTAAAAGTAGAGTATTTTGAAAGAATGAAAGAATATATTGATATTGCAAAACAGTCTGAAAAAGGAATTGTTGCATTTAAAATAAGATATTTAGAAAAAATGTATACCAAAATGGATTTGATACAATATTTAGACTGTTATGATCATATGGATTCAGAGCAAATCGTTACAACTGCATTCGTCTATAGAAAATCATCTCACACTGAATTTATCATGAAGAAATGGTATGAAATTAACTCTATTTATCATTTGGTAGATGATTCAGCAAGCATTGTACAAAATGATTCAACATTTATAGATCATAGACATGATCAGAGTATATTTTCACTCTTACTCAAAAAATATGGAGGACATTTTTTAGATGATGAGCTATGTCCAGAAATAAATAATTGTGCTGCGCCAATTATAAAAATAAATAATTATAGTCGTATTCGTCACTGGGATAGAAGTCACTGATAATTTATTGTTTATGCTTGAAATTATTTTCAAGCATAAAAGGTTAATATTTAACTCTTTCGTGCCTGAAATAACCAAATATGGTTAATTAGTCACTCAAAAATTCTCTTTCAGGTATGAAAGGGTTAATAACCAAGATCTACCCAATCAGGTACACTTCTGAAAACTAATATACACTAACATACGCTAGTCTCTTCATATACAATAGTCGTAAGATTAAAGTTTAGCGCTTCTTAAATAATGAAAATCCGTTTCGTTCGTTAATATATTCAACTTCTTCCCATTCATTATGAGAATTTAAATAGTCTCGGATTCTATCACATTTTAATGCATGTACATCATCCAATGCAATAAACTTTTTGCATTTAGGAAATAATTTAAAAAATTCAAAATACGTAGTAAATTCGCCTCCATCAAATAATACAAAATCTAATTCATCTGGAATTTTATCAAAAATATACGGTGATAATTTAAGATTCTCCATATCAAGAGCATGCCATCGTTGATATTCGCTATTTTCTAAATACTCAGGAAATATATCACCAATATTTGTAATATCATCTGGTTTTAATATTGTTCCCCAACACAAATCAGCGTTTTTATTTTTAGATAAAAACTCCGATAAATTATTTTTTGCAATTAGATTTTTATCTTTGTTTGATTCAATACTAATAAATGATGTACTCGGGTTATCTTCTAATGCTATTAAAAAGCATTTAGTACTTCCCAATCCATTCCATGTTCCTATGTCAAGAATTGTACGTAATTGGTTACGTTTAATTGTATCAATAATAGTTTTTCCTACAGGCATATTTGGATCAATTTGTCCAGCTACCATATTATTATGCGCATTAAAATTATTTTTGTCGTTATCGCACCACATTTTATTATTGAACCTTTTTCTTTAAGTATATATTTACTAAAAACTAATAATATAAAAATAAAGATTCATATTTAATCACCGTTATCTGTTTTTTCGTGAATCTGATTTCTCTTTAACCCTTTCATGTCTGAAAGGAAATTTTTGATTGACTAAGTTAACCATATTTGATTACTTCAGGCACGAAAGAGTTAAAAGTTAACAAAAGTATTCATACCAATACTGATATGTCTTATAGTCATTGGGTGTGCCCCAGCATAAATAATTCGTCACATCAAATATCTTACATTTGTATCCTTTGGCGATCAACGGTTCTATCAAATTATCCACATAAAATTCGCCATTTGTGCGTAAATCATCATCATAAATAATACGGAGTCCTTCAGAGAAATAACTAGCTTTTTTAAATAGCATGGTTCCAATGATACAATGTTTATTCTCGCAGTCTGAAAATGGTTTCTTAACAGATACCCTCTTGATCAAATCTGTATCTGAATCAACATCTAACCACGCATACATGTGAGGGTATAATTTACTTGTTGGATTATTGGAAAAACTCCAGATTACGACATCTACATCTGGATCTGCTACTAGAGCATTATATTTATCCATATCATAATAAACACCATTGTCGCATGCAGAAATCAAAATAGGTTTATCTGGACTGCAGTTTCCAATGGCAATTTCACAAGTGCATGCTTGACCTTCTGTAATATAGTCTATACCTATAATATTAGAATTAGAAAAATTTGTATGCAGAGCGTCTGCAATATCATAATTGATCAAGTGTTCGTTTTGACATATAAAAATTTTATTGGTAGTATCTGGTAAACAATTTACTGCTTGTACAATCATAGGTAATCCTTCCACATGTAAAAGGGGTTTGGGTATTTGATACCCAACACTGAAGAAACGCGATCCAGCTCCAGCCATAGGTAAGATCAGTGTAGTATCCGCATTATCTACAAATCGTGAGGTAAAATCAATATCTCTTTTTAGAAAATAATCAGACCATACCATATATTCCTCCAAGTCTTTGGGAGTCCCCCATTGCAACATCTTTTCAATTTCAAAGATTCGTGTTAATAGACCATCGGCTTTCAGCAAGTTGTATACCATACTCACATAAAATTCATTATTCACACATATATTTTGCTTCATCAGCTCCAGAAAATATTTTTTCATAATTAGACCAGACTTGAAATAATAAGTCCCATTACTAGCATATTCATCCATCTTATTATATGTAAATGGTTTCTTTTCTTGAATGGCGATCATTTCCATATCTTGTTCCATTACGAATGCATAATTATCGCTTCCTAACATGTGCGGATGAAAACCGCGATAGCATGCAATTCCACCATCAGCCTTGTTCGTTCGCATATCTTGTAAAAAACCGTGATAATCCCACTGAGTACCGTAATCACAATAAGATACTATAACTTCATCATCATCATTAATATGCGATGCAGCTTGTAATACTGCATCTACGGGTCCTTTGCGATTTTCTACACTGACTTCTGCGATTGTACATGTTGGAGATATCCTATCTAGAATTTCTCTCATATTTGTTTCTCTCAAATGCTGATCATTACAAATAAAAAGGATGTTTGTTTCGTTTGGAAACAAATTCACTACGTGTTCTATAATGGGTTTTCCTTCAATCATAATTAATGGTTTTGGATCAGTATATCCTGCCTCTACAAAGCGTTTTCCTATACCGGACATAGGAATAATTATCTGCATTTATAACTATTTTATAAAAAATTCTATTTAAATCCAACAAATATATAATAATATATGGATATTTATAAAATATATAAAATAGACACAGATACGTACCACAACTTAACAATTGATAATATTTTACAATTGATAAGAAGTGAACCACAAAAAACATATTATAAATGTATAGGTGAAGAGAAAATAAAAATCCATAATGACTTTGTTATTAAAACACAATTTATTTGTCATCGTATAAATACATTAAAAGGACTATACCAAGTACCTAGGTGTTTTGGTACAGAGATAGATATTCGCGATGACAATTCATTCAATGAGCTTATCCTAGCACACGATCCTTATCAAGAAGGAGAGTCGTTTTCAGAATATTTAAATCATTATGCAGAGAGAAAAATGGAGGCTCCCCTCATTTTGAACATAAAATCAGAGCGCATTGAACTGGAATGCTTGGAGCTTCTTGAAAAATACAATATTACCAATTATTTTTTCTTGGATTCTTCGTTTCCCATGATTTATTTATTGAACACTCAGTACAAAAACAATAAAATTGCTTGCAGATTTTCCGAGTTTGAACCGATTGAAAGTGTTAACGCGATGAATGACATGATTAGTCATGTATGGGTTGATTGTTTTACAAAGCAGCCGTTGAACACTGCAATATATAACGACCTTTTAATGCAAAACAAAAAAATATGTATAGTTAGCCCCGAGCTTCAAAAACAAGAATATAAACTGTTAAAATATAGAGATTATTTTATAGCCGAGGGAATTGTACCTGATTATATATGTTGTAAAACGCACAATATAATTCATTGGATATAAAAAGCGATTTACCATACCTATTTTTTTCTAAGGATAGCATATAATTATGATCAAAGGTGTCATATTTGATTTTGACAATACATTATATAATTATGATATTGCGAATGAAGCGGGAATAAACGCTGTTTTAGAATCAATACACGAAACACATCATTTAGATAAAAATTTTCTGAGAGACACATATAATAAAATAAACGCAGCAATTAAGCATTCTAACAATCCATCAAATAAATTCAATAAAATTATTTATATAAAGCAAATTTTGGAACAAATGAATATACCTATCTCTTTCCTGTGTGAGTATCTTTCTTGTTATACTAATACATTTACCGATCATTTTTATCTATACGAAGGCGTTGTAGAGTTTATCCAATTATTAAAAAAGCACAACGTGAAAATCGGAATTCTTTCCAATAATATTTTTATTCAACAGTATGAAAAATTGCAGCAAGCAAATATAACACAATATATTGATTATATACAAACAAGCGACGAATGTGGTGAAGAGAAACCACACATAAATATGTTTTTAAATATTTCTCACAAAATGCAAGCCCCCTTCACAAATTTAGCTTATATTGGAGACAATTACCAGCATGATATAGCTCCCTCGCTGAATCTAGCCATGATGCCCTTTCATTTTGTTGTTGGGTCGCCCTTTAAGTTAGAAAATAACTATATCACAATAGGCGGATATATACAATTATATGATTTTTTCAATGAATATTATCATTCGGTCAATGAATTGATATTTTTCTCCAAATATTTCGGACAATCTCCATTAACAACGCAAGGCCCCGGTGGAAATATTTCGGTGAAAATGGGAGATTTAATGTTTATTAAATCATCCGGTTCTATTTTGGGAAATATGTCATACGATCAAGGATATTGCATCGTAGACAAGAATAAAACAGCGAATTTGAAAAAAGCGAAATTATTCGGCTATGGAAATCCATCAATGGAGACACACTTTCACTCCTTTATGAAAAAATATACAGTTCACGTGCATTTTACATTAGCGAATGCATTTTTATGTTCCGGTTCTAACGCAACACATCAATCTTTGCATAATTTTGAATATGAGTACAAGGTGATAGAATATTGCCCGCCCGGTTCACTTTTAGCAGAAAAGATCAAAGAGAATTACGATACCGACACAGGAATCTATTTCTTGAAAAATCATGGACTCATTATTACTGCCAATTCGTACGATGAAATACTATATCTCTTTGAATACACATATAAATACTTTAATTCGCTACTTAAAGAAACATTCCAGTCCGAATGGGAGTCCTTTACTATAACGAGAAATATTTATGAAATAGACCGAAAAAGCAAAGTAGTCAGAAAAACGGATATTTCAGCTGAGACAATGAAGAATCTTGTTTATTGTTTTCCGGATTTGGCGGTTTTTGTTCAAAAGGTTGCGGTGATTGATGATTTGCGCGATCTATCCTGCAATAGTGATGCAGTGATTTATAAAGACACGGTATATATTATTGCGGAAAATATGACCAAGGCATATTATTCGCATGAAATATTGAACGAATATAGCACACTATTAAAATTGACTCCTACATTTTTAGAGCCTGTTATGGATGTAAACTATTTAAGAAATATGGAAGAGGAGAAGTTGCGTAGATAATAGAATTATCCGGGATTCTGTTCATCGTCCTTTGTCGCGAAGCGACTCCGGTTCCCGAGTAAATTCATTTACTATATATGCATTAGATACGATATAAATATTTTTGTATAATATAATTATATGCGTATTACCTCTTTTAGAAATCGCTTGACTTACACCAAAATCCATACTGCAGATGAAACAAGTAAAAAAGATATTGGATATGTTGCCTTTGAGAATATTTATATAACTGGACGAAATAGTTTTTATCCGAATGCACTGCTATACAACAATGTCATTGTTATCTCTCCTTATGATGAAAAAATAATGTCTTTGAATAAGGATTCTTTTTATGATGGTAATATATTTGAGATTGACCATATTAATATATATAAACAAGTAACCACAAGAATTGAAAATCCTGTATTTTTCTTTATATATAATTTTGATAATTATTACCATTTTTTGTATGATACGTTACCTTATTTGTATACATTTCTATACTTGAAAAAAACAATTCCTAAATTGAAACTATTGGTGAATTATCCAAACAAGGACAAGACCGAATTTTATAAATTTAATCTAGAATTCTTGGAAAAGTTAGTGAGTCTAGATGATCTCATTATACATTGTGCTACAAATCTGTATAGCAAAATATATGTATCTTCGTCATTGACGCATGGAGGGTTTTCAAATGATCCACCTAGAGCAGAAATTCATGAGATTTACGATCGAATCAAACAAAAGGTCATTATACCGCCTTTTTTATCTCTCCCTAAGAGAATCTACATATCTCGGAGAACATGGATAAATCAAGATAGCAGCAATATAGGAACCGACTATACAAGCCGACGAAAAATGATGAACGAGGATACATTAGTTGATGTATTGAGAGAAAAACATGGGTTTCATGAAATCTTTGCGGAAAATCTGACAACTGATGAAAAAATTGCGCTGTTTATGAATGCTGAAATTGTCTGTGGAAGCATTGGAGGTGGAATGGCAAATCTTCTATTCTCTCCAGTTACCACACAATCAATAGTGATCGTAACACCATATTTTTTGGATATCAATTATCGGTTCAAATATTCTATGGAGCACACCAATATAGAATATTTCAATAATGTATCCACACATCTGGAAACCGGTTCTAGGATTCCTCTTTATTGCAGAGTAAAAGCAAAGGACGATAGAATTGGAGAGATATGCGATTATCGCCCAGAGAATCAATATTTGATTCGTATTTCAAACAATGATGTTGCCGGATTCAACAATACGATGAAATTTCAAGAGATTTGGTTAGATTCAAATGCATTTGAACTTTTAGACAATGGTTTGAATAGCCCATATGTAGTTGATACAAATACATTTATTGCGTATTTAAGATAGAGGAAATATCTATCTATGGTAATATAATTAATGTCAAGACTTATTTGGTATAATTCTACTAGATCAGGACTGTGTGATAGACTTATAGATTTATTTATGGTTGCGGCTATGTCAGAATTATACGAAAAACCATTATATTTATGCTGGCACGAGCAACAGGTTGATGATATACAAAAACAAATTTGGAATAAGATTCGTTTCAATGATTACAAAATAGAAAATGTTATGGAATATTTTGAGTTTCCAGATTGCATTCATATTATTCCAGAGAGAGAGCTCCAAACAATGGAGAGAGATGGCGATAGCTGCTTCAGAAATTATTTAGGAGGAATGTTTTCTCCAGTAACTTTTTATAAAGCATTTATATCAAAATCTTATAGTTGGAAGGATTACTTGGATAAATATAACAACGTACTGAAAGAATTTAAACCCAAAGACAAACTGTTACAACTTGTCAAAGAAATACCGCAAAATATGGTATCAGTTCATCTAAGAAGAACGGATAAAAGCTCTCTATTGGTAGGTGGATCTCATGGTGTTCCAGTAGATAAAATGGATTTTTTGAATAAAACAACCAAAGATATATTAAACCAATTAATTAAAAATGGAAATACAAATATTTATTTTGCATCAGATTGTCCAGTTACAAAAGCTGAATATGAAAAGGAATATTCACAATATAACCCATTACAATTTAATAATAATATAACCCAAGATATTGAACAAACATATATTGATATTTATGTCATGTCAATGAGTAAATATATCGTTCTCTCTCAAAAGTATTCGTCGTTTTCTTTATTTGCATCGTTGATCAATAAAGTCAATTTCATATACATATATAATGAGGATATTATCCTTGACAATGATTATCATGTGCTTGATAATATCGTTTTTTACAGAGATTTAGAGCGAATCCTTTAACCCTTTCATGCCTGAAAGGGAATTTTTGAGTGATTAAGTAACCATATTTGGTTACTTCAGGCACGAAAGAGTTAATGTCTAATCTCCAAACTGTCCCAATTATTGTGAGGAGCAGGAGTCGCGAAGCGACGGAGAGCGACGGACATATTTAGGAGGCAGAATGCCGGATGAATATGGAACGTTTTGGAAAATTAGCATATGCCTTTATTTGAATTTATTACCAATAATGATAACAAATTCAAAATCATCTCCATACTCACTAATGAGCCTGGAAATTAAAGGTTAATTATTTTCTACACCATTTAGAACATTCACCCAATATTTCAATAACAATTTATCGTAATTAAATGCTTGCGCTTTGAAATCAGCGATTGTATCATCCAACAATTTTTGTGTAATATTACACCATTCATTCACAATCAATACTGGTAAATTCTCATATAATTTATCAATCGGCGATGTTTTCACAATCGGTATACATCCTAGAACCAATGCTTCCCACTGTCTATGACAATCCATTCCATTTCCATGTGGACAAATTACAAATGCATATTTTGATTGATTCCGCCAAGTCATTTCACGACTTACAAAATGCTCTTGGTAATATACCAACTCATTTGGTATTTCATTCTTGGCTTCAATTCTCTCATTACCTCTTCCAAACCGATTATATGTAGAAAAATGAAATGTTGCGTAGCATTTAGAGAAGCGTTCACAAAACGGTAAACTTGAATTTGATATTTGTTCAAGAAATCGCTCTTGTTCAACTGACGAAGTCTGCTGATGTCCCCAATAATCGCGTTCGGCAACCGTGTGATAATCTAGTCCAATGGGTATTTGAGATAATTTTGGATGGGATGTTACACAATTTTGAGCATACCAATGAATGATCTTTTCTGAATTTATAAATTTTTGAAAAATGTCAGTGTTTGGAAAACACTCGTCTGGAACAGTAATGTCGCAATCACCTGAAACAAGTATAAACTTAAAAGGTATATTATGCAATATAGAAGCAAAATGATTCATCGCTGTGGCACATATATACAATGTACATCCATCATATCCTTTGGAAAAATCATATCCTTCAACCGATTGACAAGATGATTGCCGTGTTGTACTTCTTATATTGCAAGACTTTAATATTCCTATTGAAGAAACATATTTGCAGCAAGTTTCATCTCCCATTTTTTAAATATATAAACATATATATATTTAAATCGTTATTTTTTTTGGAATATAATGTATTATAAATTTACAGGAAATTAGTATGCAAAAAATGGGCATACTTATTTGTGGAGAGCCTCGGAGTATTGATTTGGTAATTGATAATATTACGAGTATTTTCTCTCAGACATTTGATATATCTTTGTATATTTGTACAAACTACAAGTATGTTCCCGAGACTCATGTGAAGAAGACGTTGATTCTTAATGATCAACACGACAATGAATTTAGAAATGCATTAAATTATTCATTCAAATTGCATCACGGTATACCTCTATTTAACGATGAATGCGATCTATATTTAATTATAAGAAGCGATTCAATCATTGAAAAATGGTCATTTGATATAAACTCAATAGACCCGGATGCGTTATACTTCCCTAAAGTACATATGAATCAATTTACATCGTTCACAAACGACCGCATTAATGATAGTATTATATTAACAAAAAATCCCAACTTATTATCGGGTTTATACAAAAGTATGACAAAAGACACAACATTTTTAGATATAGGCATATACAAATATATTCAAGAAAATAAGATAAAATATTATTTGATGGATATCCAATATAAATTAATTTTATACAAATGCAATGTAATTGCCATATCTGGAGATTCAGGCTCTGGAAAAACAACCATGATGAAATGCATGAGGCCCCTTTTGGGAGAGAAAGATACATTGCTTTTAGAAACAGACCGATATCACAAATGGGAACGCGGAAATAAAAACTATGATAAATACACTCATTTAAATCCATATGCGAATAATGTGGAAAAAATGTGTGAAGATGTATATAATTTAAAAATAGGAAATGAAATTTATCAAGTAGACTATGATCATGATACTGGACGTTTTACAGGAAAAGAAAAAATAGAATCCAAACAAAATATAATTATTTGCGGTCTACATACGCTTTATGATACACAAATGAATAAAATCCTTGACTTGAAAATATTCATGGATACTGATCGCGAATTGATGAAGTCGTGGAAAATTCAACGCGATGTTATTGAGCGAGGATATACTATGGAAAAAGTGATGAATCAAATTCTTTTTAGAGAGTCGGATTACGAGAAATATATTGCATCACAAAAAGAAGCAGCAGATATCCTTGTGCAGTTTGATGAGAATACTGAAGATAATACAATTCAAGGAAACCTGCTAATAAAAAATCACGAAATGTCTTCAAGAATACTAAAATTTATTGTAAAATATTCTTATGTAACGGTATATATAGATAATTGTTTACAGGTAAAACTAAAAGGTGATGTAGATTATGTAATAGACGATCCTATTTTATCTGATATTCTTTGCAAAAATGAAAGTATATATAAAAATTCATTTTACAAGGAGATTTTTATTCTTCTCTATAAAATTATTATGTAAACCTGAGCCGCGCCCTCACTAACAGCATCCATAAATATATCGGGAAAATACCTAAAGATTTATTGAAATATTATATTATTATGAACGATCTAATTGCTGTCAAAAAAATGCATCAAGAACATATTTTATTCTGTGAGCATGTATTGTATTTACAAGAGTCAATCGTAGACAGATCTGAAATAGACTATGAACTTTGTTTCTTCAATGATTTAGAATATAAAATACATTTATCGCATATTCAAATTCAAAGAATCAATCTACTATTGAAAGAAAAATGCAACCACGAAATCTTGACAGATTACATTGATACTGATCCAGAAAAATCACAAATCGTGAAATATTGCAAACATTGTGAAACAACGTTTTAACCCTTTCACTTCCTAGAAATAGTAAAATAACAACCTTTGGAAGGCGCGTGAAAAATTATTATCTGTGAAATATGTATAGTATGGACGTAGCAATATTTGGAATGAAAATCCGTTTAGAAATAATTATAGCGATATTTGTTGTGGTATTTTTTATAATGTGTCAAACATGCATCTCTTGTTCTTGTTTAAATACCATGGCTGGAACTGGTGTGGGAGGAGGATTAGGATATAGTACTGTAGAAGGATTTTACGGAGCCAGTACAAATAACGGCGAATCATCCTCGTATAATTTAGATAGACCTTCAAGGGTAAATACAAAGGCATGGGGTAGACCCAATATGATCGTTCATCCTGGAAAGCCTGTGCCAAAAGGAGTTCAAAAAATATTGAATCGCACACCTCAGCCGGTTCCTTTACCACCTGACCAATTGTCTATGTTTGCTACTACTGAATTTAAACCCGAATGTTGTCCAAATACATATTCAAATAGCTCTGGTTGCGCTTGCATGACAGTAAAGCAATATAATTACTTGATTACACGTGGAGGAAATAATGTTCCTTATTCAGAATATTAGATTTTCATGTATATTTACCAATATTCATAAAATTTGAAAATAGTATATTAAAATATTTTCAAATTTTTTCAACTACATGTTACATTACATATTATGTTATGTTATCCAATCCAAAAATAATATTTATTGATGTTTCTGATCTTTCTTTGCTTTCATAAATATGCCTGCAAGAGCAAAGCCAGCAACAAGAAAAAGTATAATTGGTAACAAAACTAAAATCCATGAAAGTGTTTTGAGTCCTTTAGAGCACAACCAATTTAATACCCATGTCCATAACAAAATGAAAAATAACTTGGTAAGAATGGCAATAATATGAAATTGACTAACTAGTCCAATAACTAGAGAAATTGCAGATAAAACTAAATATACCTTTGCAGGCATACAAAGAGAAGCAAAAGACATTTTTGCCATGAATCTATATATATTACAAATATTTTTTCCTATTATATTGAGAAAAAATAATTCGCATATTTTCCTAGACTTTCAAAATATAACAATAATTGCAACTTACAATTCTAACAACAGTATCGGTCTTGTAAAATACAAAAGAGACCGATTATATTTTTTGTATAGGTGTAATCGTATCAATCGTAAATAAATCTTTATCTATATTTTTCATAAAGCATATAACCTGATTTTCTGCATTTGGATAATAGACAGCTTTCACAAACATGCCTAATAAAACAATTGTTTCAGCCCCATCGCTGCTATTTCGGCGTAAATAATTTTCCCGTTTGGTTATCATGGGATATTGTTGTATTACATCGCTATTTTGTAAAAACTGAATTGCGTCGTCTACAGTTGATTTTGAGTCAGTTATTATTAGACAGTTATCAATTACTTTATTTAATTTATATTTATAAATATAGCCGCTATTAAATATCTTGGTTGCATAAAATAAAGGTATTTTTTGTGTAATACATCCTCTAAAATCATACGTATTTGGCGTATCAAATAATCGCGTTGATCCATGATACAAATATTCAATATCTAAGTTGGCTAATAGAAATGGTGGAATATTTTTTTCGTTTCTCATTTTTTTATTTTTCAATATTTTCTCATATGATTCTACTATTTTTATGGTAGGAATCGCAGTCATTATGTTGATTGTATATTTATATATAAAGTATACAATCTTCTATTTTTGTTTCAATTTTATGCGTTTATGAAGCAATGGAATCTATATAATAATTATAATCGTACACTTGTAAATATTTTACATAAAACTCTTTCTTGTCGGTCAATAGATGATACAGGCGGTTTATTTTCTTGGATAAAACCATTTTTTCTGAAACATTATTTGTAATTATTTTTCCACGAAATCCGTGATCATATATATACTGTTTGTCTATAGTAGATCCATCAATAATTACTGTGCCATAAACAATCGCACCATTTTGCAATACGTCACCAACAACTACATCTGCAATTTGAACTTCTTTCCCACTTTGCAAAATAATGGGCGTTGCCGGATCCAATCCACCATCATAATATTTGTGCACATCTACGGTTGATTCGCGGAATATTTCATCCCAATCTATAAAAACTATTCCACGTATTTCTATTCTTTTAGTGTTTGTATTCAAGCAATAAATAAATGGGTCTGTATAATTATCCATAAGCATCGCAAATGGATGATCTTTTACACATATCCATTTATTCAAATAATTTATACGATGAATTCCACTGACAGCGATTCCATATAACCAATACATATCTATATTGGTTGCATCTAATTTCATTGTAGCCGTGACTATGCTATCTTCTTTTGATCCTTTCAAAACATCTCCCACCTTTATCTCTGAAATATATTGTTTGGTTCCATCTTTCAATACAAGTAGAGTATCGTTACCAAAACAACTGCCTCCCAGGGGTGGTGTATCAGGTAAGCCTGGTATAACTCCATCAGGATGCACACCGACAACGGTTTCCAAGAAAATAATAATATAAAGTAAAATGCCTACAACAACAATATATAGAATCTGGTAAGGTACAATCGCACCAGCCAAAAATACCATGGCTGCCGGAAAAAATACAATAGATAATACAACCAATACTACATACATGGCTATCATAACTCCCACACCAATCAATAATGTCCTGATAGATCCTGTAACAACTGTTCCCAAAAATGATTTCAACATATAATATGTCGCAGTAGACGTATATAACGCATCCTGCATAACACCAGACACCTTACCCATTAAATCCTTCGCATTAAGCACGAGCTGCTGGACCGGAATTAAAAAATTCAAAATGCGTCCCATAATATCTTTCAAAACGTCGGAAATGCTATTTCGCATTGCATTGAACATATCTCTAATTTTTTGAATTGCATCTGCAATAATGGTATAAATAGACAATAACGCTTTTGTTAAAAGACTGAACGGATTGACTGCATTCACTGTAATTGGAACAACCATGTTCTGAACGCAGCCAGTAAAATTATTTTGCGCGAATTCAGTGGCGGTTTGGTCTGGTGGCTTATTGATTAATCCAGCAAAAGGGATAATATTCGGTTTGCATCTATATTCAAGCCAATTATCTTTAATTGGTTGGATATTTACCATTATAGAACAATAAGAATGCACCAAAAATAATATAGTGAGCAACACGATAAACAAAATCACTGAATTGCCATATTCATCAAAATATGTTAAATTCCTGTACATTTTCTTTATTTTATTGGCACTATCTTGAATTATATCATCCATTATTATACTACTCGGATAATATAATTGAAAAAGCTACGGGATAGAAATGAGGTAATCTTCCCAATCCCAAAATACATAGTCGCCTATTTGAATCAGATGATCATCTGTGATTAAGCAACTAAACCACTCTGGAATAGGCGCGTGTGACTGTTTTATAGACTTTGTATGATCTTTGACGTGTATATATTTTTCATTTTCATCGCGTACCGTATGTGACCCAGTAACATAAATATCTGTTCCGTCTATTCCCCCAGACGGAAATAAATAATATGGTTCTTTATTAATATTGTCTATTTGCATCACTGCGCGCACACGAGACCCGTTTGACAATATAGAGCCTATTTTTATATCTTTCATACTGATAATGGTTTCATCTTTTAATTTTACTTTTGTGTCTGGATCAAAACAGTTACCCATAATACGCACCATTTGCCCAGGAGGACCAGACCAAGCGCTTCGTATCGTTTTCATGCTTCCGTCAATGAGATACATAATTGTCGCTGTTATACCCACTATTTTTCCAACAAGATCTTTGGTATTCATCGTTATTTTTTGAAACTCTACCGCAATATTGGAAAACACGCCGAATATTCCACCAATAATCGTAGCAATTTGATTTCGTATATAGCTAAATAAGTTTCGCACATCCCCGATGTTCCCTAAGAAGTCAAAACTCATATTACTTAATCCACCCAATATCGCAGTAATAGGCTGTAAAAGATATCCCATAAAGTTGGTTTGCATACTTTGCACACAATAAACAAAATCACTTGCTATATTATCAGATAATGGCATGTACATAGGATTGCACCGATATTTGGGCCAATTAGCCTTTATTTCGCTGACTTTTGCAAAAAAATACATAATAAATATTTGCAATACAAATCCTACGTTAATATATATAAAATTAATCCAAGCGGTACCCTTCGGCATACTTTATATTATGATTATATATTTCTTCCTGTGAATTTGCGCGTTTGTGCAATATTCATCCGGCATTCTGCCTCCTGAATATGCTCATCGCTATCCATCGCTTCGCGTCTCCTGCTCCTCACAAAACTATTTTCTATGTGTTTTCGTAGTTCTCCCACTTTTTCTTCCCCTTTTCCCACTTTTTCTTCTTCTAATTATCTTACTTGTTCGTTTTTTTCTGTAACCTCCATAACTTGTTCCGGCTGGTGGGAGTGTAGGATTACTCACCAGACTATCATTTGTTGCACTAGAGACTGCTTGATTGCTTGTCGCCTGCATATATACATTATTCCCACTATTCATATTAGATATTGCTGGAGAAGATGCCGGTAATGGTTGAACCAATACCATTCCAGACGGAGTAGTCGTGGTACCTCCATTGTAATTTTTTTTTGTGGTTTTCCTTCTCATATTCATCCTGTGTTCTGCCTCCTGAATATGCTCGTCACTCTTCGTCGCTTTGCGAATCAGGTTCCTTACTATTCTCCTCCTTCCTTTTCCACCAGTTGTTGCATTTACGTATGCTGCTTGATTAATACTATTTTGTTGAAACGAATGTAAAGCCATTGTTGGTCCTTGAGGTACCTCTGGCGAAGTAACATATTGTGCAATTGGCATTTTATTATATAATAAGAATAGAATATAAAAACCTCACAATTTTGTATATTATATGGACGATAAAGCACGATTACAACTACAAAATATGATAAAGGCGAACAATGTAGAGGATCAGACTGGTTTGATTCGCGAACTAAAGCACAGTGTTATTTTGCGCGAGAATATAGGTAAACTTTTGGAACTAATGAAGAAGTATGGAGACGATCAAGAAGGCTTAAATATGGAATGTATGTGCGAATGCAGTTTCTTATTCAATTACTACACGGATATTTATAACAAGGTGCGCAAGAATGAAATAGATTTGCAGATATTATATAAATTCTTGGGCGTGTTACAAGATATTGAAGAAGGAAATGTAGACCAACACGAAGGATCCTTTATCGTAGGTACACTTCTCAAGGAGTTATACGTTGATAGCGCATTGAAGAAAGCAGACAAACTAAATAAGGAACATGAAAATGATAATGACAACGAAGAGCAGAGAGAACCCGCTTTGCAAATATCATGGAAAGATTACAAGAAAATGACATAAAAAACACTTAAACCTTCTTCACTAAGTAAATATAACAAATGAAAAAATATTCAACAACCACTACACTAGTAATTGTTGAATCTCCTGCAAAATGTAAAAAAATAGAAAATTATTTGGGGTCGGGTTACAAATGTATAGCCAGCTTTGGTCACTTGAGAGAATTGACTTCTCTCGCAAATGTAGACATTGCGAATAATTTCAATGCAACCTATACAAACGCCGAGTCAAAAGGGAAGCAGATCGCATTATTAAAGTCAGAGATTGATAATATCACGCGTTCTGGGGGGTCCGTTTTATTGGCTACAGACGATGATCGCGAAGGTGAAGCCATCGCATGGCATATTTGTATGTTATTTGGATTAAATCCCGAGAAAACAGATCGTATTATATTTCATGAAATTACCGCATCGGCTTTACAACATGCTGTCCAGAATCCGACAAAAATAAATATGAATCTCGTAAAGTCTCAACAAACAAGACAAATACTTGATTTACTGGTTGGATTCAAGGTGTCGCCGATATTGTGGAAATATATAGCCAACCAAAATTTGTCGGCAGGAAGGTGTCAAACTCCTGCACTCAAATTAATTTATGACAATAAAGCCGATATAGAGAGAAATAAGGGAAAGCAAATGTACGATACGATTGGCTATTTTTGTTTGCCAATAGCAATTCCTTTTTCTCTCAATAAACATCATGAAACAGAAGATAAATTAGTAGATTTCTTGGAAGCAACCTCTGAGTTTAATCATACATATTCTTGCACACAACCCACTCAGGTTTTCAAACAACCACCCCAACCATTAACAACCAGCAGATTACAACAAGCGGCGAGCAATGAAATGCATATCTCTCCAAAGGATACAATGAAGCTGTGTCAATCTTTATATGAAGCCGGATACATTACTTACATGAGAACAGATAGTCAAACATATTGTTCGGAATTCTTGGACACGGTGAAAAAATATATTGTAAAAGCCTATAGTGAAGAGTATGTTTCAAGCACTAAGGAGGATGCTCACCCGAATGAGAAGAAGGAGAAAAAGGGAAAAAAGAACAGCCACGAAAAAAACACCGAAGCTCCACACGAAGCGATTCGTCCAACGAACATTTCTCTCAGTGAACTTCCAGATCAGATGGATTCAAAGGAAAGAAAATTATACAAGTTGATTTGGCAAACGACTCTATCTTCTTGTATGTCTCCGGCCATATTTCATTCAGTAAAGGCTACTATCCAAGGAGCAGATGATAGCATATACACAAATATAAGTGAACAGGCGAGCTTCCTTGGATGGATGGCGATAACGCAGAAATCAATCGCAGAAAACAAAGAATATCTCGTTCTGAGAAATGCAGAAGCTCAGGGTAAATATCAAACAAATGTACGCTACACAAAAATTCAAAGCAAGCTTACTTTAAAAGAACGAAAATTGCATTATACTGAAGCACACTTAGTCAAATTGTTAGAGGAGAATGGTATTGGTCGCCCATCTACCTTTTCTTCTCTCGTTGATAAAATTCAAGAGAGAGGTTACGTCAAAAAACAAGATATCGCAGGTAAAACAATCGTATGTAAAGACTATGAATTGGAAGGAACGGATATATTTGAGACTGAGACAAAGAGAGAATTTGGCAATGAAAAAGGGAAATTAGTCATTCAACCGCTAGGTACACTTGTAATTGATTTTCTGGAAAAATATTTTGCAGAATTGTTTCAATATGAATATACAAAACAAATGGAAGACTGTCTTGACTCAATTGCAAGGGGAATTCAATTAGAGAAAAACCCATGCGTGGAGTGCTTGGATCGGATTCTTTCTCTCACAGAACAAATAGAACGAACTATCAGTGGAGAGAAAAAGGTGGAGATAAAAATAGACGAGGATCACACCTACATGATTGGAAAGCATGGACCTGTAATAAAATGTATCGGTCCACCAGTTACATTTATTTCTGCTAGAAAGGATATTGATATACATGCATTAGAACGCGGCGAATACACTTTATTGGATATCCTTGCAGAACCCAAGGCAAAAACAGAATACAATCTCGGACCCTATGAAGGCAAAGATATTATTTTGAAACGCGGAAAGTTCGGTATTTATTTAAGCTGGGGTGAAGAGACCAAGACACTGAAATGTTTTGGGAATCGCCCGATAGAAAACATCAATTACTCAGATGTAATTGAAATTTTAGAAAAAGATGGAAATATAATTAGAGAAATTACACCAAATATGGTGATAAGAAAAAGCAAGCACGGAGATTATATTTATTTCAAGACCCAAAAAATGAAGAAACCCCAATTTTTCAGTTTGCGAGGGTTTGAACAACCTTATATAACATGTGACCTTTCTCTTTTACTGACCTGGATTAAAAATACCCACTCTATTTAATCCTTTCATGCCCGAAAGAATTAACTGCTATTGCTATTAACAATAGATTCAGGCGTATACATATTATATGTTTTTTGATTCTGCGGGCGAAACAACGTGAACTCCAACATAAATGTATAATTTGAGTTGCAAAATTCAATAAGTGATCCATCATGATACCGCAGTTTTATTTGTAGTTTGCGGATTCTCTCTGCAGGAGGATTGAATATTTTGTAATCATCTGTAACTTCATACCATTGAAAATTCTCTTCCAACGAATTTATAGGAACTCTTGCAAATGCAGACTTAACAATGCCATTTGTTTGATTTGTAGTTACTGTAAAATTACTAAAATTATAAGGCGCGGTTTCATCAATAGAATTTAAACCTCGTATCTCCATATAAAAATAAGTTGGAGGCCGAATATCCAATTGGAGTGGCGCTGTGATATAATAGGCAGTTGCTCCAGGCAAGGTAGGATTTGCAATTAACCAATATCCATTATCTCCTAGGACGACATCTCCATAATAAAACCGCGTATCATTTAGGCTTAATTGTACGGTTGAATCTATACTACATCGTGTAAAACCTAAGAAACCAGGTAACCCCCAATTTCCAAAGTCGGGCAATGCGTTTCTAGTACATTGTATAACATTTTCTTCAAAAATAGCAGTATCTGTATTGGTCAATTCAAATCCGGAACTTTTATTGCCAAACCATAATTTTCTAGAGACTATATTATACACAATAATAAATTCTTTATATCCACCTGTAGAAATAAAAATTGTTTTTTGTACAGAAGTCAGCGTGGAATTATCCGACAATAATAAATCGGTAACAGATGAATTAAACTTGTTAGTTAGTTCAGTTGCCATCTGTTGCGGAGATGTATAAAAACCATCTTCAATAACAATCACAAAATTATCCATGTAGTTGTACAATGTTTGAAAAATAGCCTCTTGAAACGGATCACTATATGCATGTGCCCCAGGGTTATATATTTCAGTGAATTTGAATGTCATAGTAACATTCTTTTTCGCCTGAGAGAAAGTATATAATGTAAATGGAAATCTACCAGAGAGTAACTTCACACCTTGTACATTTAAATAATCCTGTGGAAGTTCTATTTCAAATTCACTCGCATTGGGATATTTTACCATATTTCTGTCTTCAGAATGTATGGAAACGTATTGTTTTTCAAACATATATTGCTGTGCATTGGGAATCAATGGATAAGTTGTTGATGTATTGAATCGGCTCATAATATTAGTATGTATTTTATATTTCTATATTTTTTAGAAAACTATAACAAATTATAATACCTTTGTATTATAATATGCCTCCTCTAAAATATGACTGGTTTACAGTTATTTATACCTCATTATTTTTCACAGGATTTCTTATTTTATTAGTTGTATTGACGATATCAGGTTTCAAAGGAATATCAGATGCGTCTATTGCAGGCTATTGTGCTATCCTTGTTTCCATGTTACTGATTTGCGCTCATATGTTTAATAGTGTTCGTACAAGAGGAATGCAAGCAGATGGAAACTGGCTCACTGCACTTGGTATTCTATTTAATAATATTGGGCCTTTTATTCTAAATATAGCCATTATATCATTCACCCTTTATCTACTGTTCAAATATAATATTATTATAAATGCGGGTCATGTACCAGACCAATATACAGTATTTAGTAAAATATCTATATCTCTAGTTTTGATGCAAATTATTATCTTTTTCAAAGGAATGAGATCAACCCGCTATCAAGAAGATAGAGTTCTACCACTAATATATAATACCGGAAGCTACTTTCTTAGTATAGTGAATATTTACATTGTAATAATTATGAATACGATGTTGTCTCTCTACACAACAGATGGATAAGAGATAACAACCTCAACAATCATTGATCTTTGAAAATTTATAGGTAACTCCATAATGAGTATCCGTCTCCCATATACCAGATATTTTCAACAAAAAAGTATTTGTGTTTTGCTTTGGTTGTGTTTCTGAAAATATCTTTATATTTCCGTTTTTAAACTGTTCGTGTATTTTGAATTGCGGCATCTTATTCTTTAAATTCGCCTTTTTTAGAAGGCTGGCCTCGAGAAAAGACAAACTCTCCAAAAGTTCTACATGTGCAGAAATATTGAAAGAACATTTATACTTATTGTAATACTTTTCAATCATAACATCATTTAATGAAATAAACAAATATATTCCATTAATTGTAAACATATGCGTGCTATACAAAATCCGAATAAAATTGCCGTTATTCATGATATTATTCTTGATTGACTCACAAAAATGTACATAATTTTCATTATATTGATCTATTCTTTTAATAATATTCATCTGTTCACCTACTAATATTATTCTATTGTTTTTAAGTTAAAAACAAACAAAGAACCTATTGTATTGTAAATGAAATTTTACGAGACTCATTTTGAAGAATATATTCAAGCGAATCAAAAAATAAATCTTCACCCAAAGCTTGAAAAGGTATTTCAGCATTTTCCATCCAATATGCGCGATTTGCGTAATTTGATTTTTTATGGTCCCAGTGGTGTAGGAAAGTATACACAAATGTTGCGTTCCATTAAGAAATATAGTCCTACCGACTTGAAATACGAAAAAAAAATAAGCGTTACATACAACAAACAACAGTATTTTTTCAAAATTAGCGATATACATTACGAAATAGATATGTCTCTCTTAGGATGCAACTCCAAACTGCTTTGGCATGAAATTTATCAGCAAATATTAGACATTATTTCAGCCAAGGCGGACAAGTCGGGAATAATTGTGTGCAAGTATTTTCATGAAATACACAACGAACTGTTGGACAACTTTTATAGTTATATGCAAAAAAATACAATGACATGTGTAGATGTCAAATTTGTGCTTATTGCTGAGAATATTAGTTTTATTCCGGATAATATATTGAACTGCTGTGAGATAATCAATGTAGCTAGACCATCCAAGACGCTATATGAAAAATGTATTAATAAAAAAATAATACCGGTAAAGTTGAATGATGTGACGAATATAAAGAATTTACATTCGGATGGATTGTTAATGAATAATTACAAGATAATTGCAGACAAGCTTATTGAATCTATAAAGAATGCAAAAGATCTCAAGTTTTTGAAATTTCGCGATTTGCTATATGATATTTTAATTTATAATTTAGATATTAATGAGTGTGTATGGTATATTTTTTCCACATTGGTGAATGAAAAATTGATTCCAGACAAAAAGATATCAGAGGTTCTTATAAAAACACACAGTTTTTTTCAATACTTCAACAATAATTATAGACCGATCTATCATATGGAAGGTTATTTTTACTATTTGATCAAAGTATTGCATAATTTTTAACCCTTTCATGCCTGAAAGGGAATTTTTGAGTGACTAAGTAACCATATTTGGTTACTTCAGGCACGAAAGAGTTAACACTCAATAACACGTATGAAGATGTAAAGGTTAAAAGTATTTAGATACTTTTTCTCTCTACGTTTAATGGACATCATTACAGCTAGAGAAATCTTAGGTATAGACTATGATGAATGTTTGACATTAGAATGTCTAAAAAAAAAATACAGAAAAATGGCTCTGCAACATCATCCCGATAAAAATGGAAACAGTGCCGACAGTACAGAAAGGTTCAAGCTCATTGTAGAGGCATATGAATGCTTGCAGGGAGAGATTGATACACAACCGCCTTCAATATCAGTGCCAACTAGCGACGATTCAAACTCAGATTATATTCATATTTTACAAGTATTCATTGAAAGCATGATGCACCAGCATTCCCAAAACATAATATCCATTATCAAGGAAATCGTGATTAATGGTTGCAAAAAAATATCTATGCGTTTATTTGAAAATATGGACAAGGATCGTTCAATTAGTGTATATACGTTTCTCTCAACGTACAAACATATTTTGCATATTGACAATGAAACATTGGATTTGGTGAAAGAGATGATCCTAGAAAAATACAAGAATGATCAAATTTATATTTTGAATCCATCCTTGGATGATTTATTAGAGAACAATGTATATAAACTTTCAATAGGAGATTCTGTATATCTAGTTCCACTCTGGCACAATGAAGTATATTTTGACGGATCTGGCGGCGACGGAGATATTATTGTTCGCTGTATTCCGGATTTACCTGAAAATATGAGTATTGATGAGAACAATGTACTGCATATAGAACACGAGGTGCCATTTTCCCTTTCTCTCTTGGATAGCCAAACGATTCCATTTGTATTGGGAAAGGAGACGCTTTGGTTTACTGTAAAATTCAAGAAAATACAGACACATTTTATGGCTGGTTATGGTGTTTCAGAAATAGATGATAATAATATGTATAATGTGAATCCTAAAGGCGGTGTAAATATCAAAGTGCGATTCATCTGATTCTATTTATCGTTTTCGCGATGGCTCCAGTACCTCAAAAGTTTTTCATTTTATTTATTGAAAATAAAATAAAAAAGGGTGTTTTATTTACTAATTATTATAAACAATCTATATCTACTTTATGCTACTGCCTTCTTCTTGACTACCTTCTTCTTGACTACTACTGGCTCTGGCTCTGTAACAGGCTCTGTAACAGGTTCTGTAACAGGTTCTGGTTCTGGCGCCGGTGATTGAACCTGCTCAGATTCTGGTACTGCAGCTGGTGCAGGCTCATCTGTATCTTCATCCTCGTCATCAGTATCCTCAACAAGGACACTTGGCGCCTCTGCATCAGCCTCTTCAATTGGAGGATTTGCCGACTGGAGCTTCTCCTTATCTGCAGGCTTAAGCTTGATAAAACACTTACCTGTTAGTGAAGCCCGAGGCTTTTGTACAACCGCTTGAATCAACTTCCAAGTCATTCCAAACTTACCATTTGCGAACCAAAGTCCACCGCATTGCATAACAACTGCCACATTGATTCCCTTCTGCAAGAAGTCCAACGGCGTAACACATGGATTCTTTGTGTTAGGAAATAGCGTATTACCATCCTCGTCGTAAATCTCACACCTCCAGGTGCCCTCCCACACAGGAATCTTGAGACGAATTGTTGGAGCCTTATTCATATCAGGCTCACCTGTAGTCTTATCCTTACTGTACCTAAGGAGTGGTGTCCAAAGCGCGTTAATTACATCCTCGCTCTTGTGGACCTTTCCAAACCATTCCTTAGAATATGTCAAGGCATCCTCCTTAACCTTCTTCTCAAATGTCTGTAAATTTGTAAGGAATGCGTCTGTATCTGCATTCTTGTACTCATCAGTAGGAAATTGAAGCGCCATCTCAAACTTTCCATTGCTTAGCCCAGTCTTCTCATCTACAAAATCAGATGCACCCCATGTGAGCATAAGAGGTGTAGAAATCCGAAGTCCAGAATTTGTAGTCTTATTCAAAATATAAGCACTTTTACCACCAGAGGCGTTTGCCTTAGGTGCCGAGTACTTAATATTTTGCGAATTGAATTGGGTTCCGTCAATGATCGTGTCTGCCATGTTTGCTAGTATACATAATATATATGGCGTAGCTTTAAATCAATTTTTTTTATAATTAGTGAATTCATATTAATAAACCACCGCTGCATATATCATGCGATATCATTTTTTTATGCATTTCGTTATAAATGTAAATAAAAAGATTTCTTTATATATATAAAGATGATCAAATCTATGGACGACTATATACAATATATTTATCAAAAGTATACAAAGCCTATACCTAATATGGTAAAACTTGAAAAAATAACAGACTACGATTTGATAATACCAACAATTGATAATTTAAATATTCTTGTTCAATATAATTATAACAAGGAACAGTTGAAAAAAATCACCAAACACTATAAATTGAAAATGTCTGGTAACAAAAAGGAATTATTATTGCGTATCCAAGGATTTTTGCAACTATCCGCAGTGATTATAAAAATACAAAAGCTATACAGAGGTAGAATTCAACGAAATTATAACATGTGTAGAGGTCCTGCTTTTTTGAATCGTTCTCTCTGTACAAACCAAACCGATTTTTTTACAATGGATGAAATTGCTACTCTTCCACATAATCAGTTTTTTAGTTATCGGGATATAGACGGCTTTATTTATGGGTTTGATATTATTTCTCTCTACAATTTGATTAAAAAATCCAAAACAAGAAATGAGGCTAGAAATCCTTATAATCGTATGGATATTCCTATAGATATTATTTTGAAAATGAAGAGACTCATTCGGCTGAGCAGAATATTGAATGTACAAATAGATATTCATATTCAGGATTTAACGAATGAACTTTCAAATGAAAAGAGCATTGAATTGCGAATATTGGATTTGTTTCAAAACATTGATTCTTTAGGAAATTATAGCCGCACTCAATGGTTTACAAGTCTGAATAGAAGTATGTTATTTAAATTTGTGAGAGAACTATTGGAAATCTGGAATTATCGTGCTCAAATAAATGCTGAAGTGAAGTTGGCTATCTGTCCACCAAACGGCGATCCTTTTAGGAATTTTCACTTGCAAACAGTATACAATGAACCAAATATTGATAATATCCGGAAAAAAATCGTTGAAATTATGGAAAAAATGGTTACCTTGGGTGTAGATAATGATAGCAAAGCTTTAGGATCTTATTATGTATTGGGAGCTTTAACAATAGTCAATGAAAATGCTGCATTGTCTTTACCGTGGCTTTATCAATCATTTTCGTATCACAATTTTGATTGAATAATAACTCTTTTGTACCTGAAGTAACCAAACATGGTTACTTAGTCACTCAAAAATTCCCTTTCAGACATGAAAGGATTTAACAATTAATTTTAGAAAAAGACAAAAACAAAAAAAACTAAAAATATATTTATACCTCGCCAACATGTAAATATATTTTTATAAAATAAATTAATAATTTTTATTGAGTTTAAATCAAAATGTAGGAGAGTCTAGGCGTTTCCTACCCACAATATCGTGTCAATATATATATATATATTGCGTTAAAACACTTAAAAAGTTCTTGTTTATACATATTATAATGGCTAGAACAAGCAAAGCAAAGGCTACTGAGACTACTGTTGTTGAGACCCCCGTTGTTGAGAAGACCCTAAAGGTGAAGAAGACTGTTTCTAAGAAGGAGGCAGTCCCTGCTGTCACCGAGACCCCCGTTGTTGCCTCCACTGAGGAAGCGACTGCCCCCGCCGATGGTGAGATCCCCGTGACTGAGCAGTCCGTGGAGTTTCTTACCAAGCTTCAGCAGCTTGGCACCCTTATTGCATCCATCAAGTCCGAGTTCCGTGTCCTAGAGAAGAAGTGGAACCGTGACCTCAAGGTCGCACTAAAGCAGAGCTCCAAGCGCAAGAGAAAGACTGGTGCTCGCTCCCCCAGTGGCTTTGTCAAGCCCACTCGCATTAGCGACGAGCTTGCCACTTTCCTCGCCAAGCCTTCTGGCACCGAGATGGCGCGCACTGAGGTTACTCGCGATATCAACAAGTACATCCGCGATAACAACCTTCAGGACAAGGAGAATGGCCGCAAGATTAACCCTGATACCAAGCTTGCTGGTCTCCTCAAGCTCAAGAAGTCTGATGAGCTTACATACTTCAATCTTCAGCGCTACATGAGCCCCCACTTCGCCAAGGCTGTCAAGACTGGAGACGTTGCTGCTGTGGTTGCTTAAATAATATGTGAAATGGTAGAGGATTCCGTTCCGTTCCATTACATTCCATTTACATAAGTATAAATTCATTTACATAAGTATAAATATTTTTTAGAAAAAGAAAATATTTATACCCATTTTTGCGATATAAAGTTTGAATACTTTTCTAGCATAGAATTATATGTCAGAGAAAAAGGATATCAAGAAAATCCTTATCACCGGCGGCTCTGGCTTGGTAGGCTCGGCTATAAAAGGTCTGTCTCAAGATTATGAATATGAGTTCATATTTATTAAATCTGCAGATTACGATCTCTCCATCATGGAACAGACACAAAATATGTTTGATAAATTTAAACCAAACTATGTCATTCATCTAGCAGCCTGTGTAGGCGGACTATTCAAAAACATGAACGAAAAGGTAAATATGTTAGAAAAAAACATGATGATCAACTATAACGTAGTAAGGTGCTGTCACGATTTCTGCGTTGACAAATTAGTTGCATGTCTCTCTACTTGTATTTTTCCAGACAAGACGGTTTATCCAATCAATGAATCTATGTTGCATGACGGCCCTCCGCATACATCCAATGATGCCTATGCCTACGCCAAACGAATGCTGGAGATTCACTGTCAGACGTATAGAGAGAATTATGGAGATAATTTTGTTTGTGTAATTCCTACAAATATTTATGGACCGAATGACAACTACCATTTGGAAGATGGACATGTGATTCCTTCTCTCATTCACAAATGTTATTTGGCAAAAAAAGCAAACATTGATTTTGTGGTGCGTGGATCTGGAACACCTTTGCGCCAGTTTATTTATTCTACTGATTTAGCGAAGCTTATGATGTGGACTCTGGAAAACTACAACGAAAAGAGCATTATTCTCTCTGTATCTGAACAAGACGAGGTTACTATTGAATATATTGCGCGAGCCGTTGCCAAATCATTTGATTATTCGGATAGAATAGTATTTGATACTAACTTTGCAGATGGTCAATATAAAAAAACAGCGGATAATGGAAAATTGATGTCACTTTTGGAGAAAGAAGGGTCGTTTTTCTTTGTATCTGTGGATGAAGGTATTAAATGCACTGTGGAATGGTTTAATAAAAACTATGATAGCTTGCGCAAATAGAATAAATATAATTTGCGATAAATAATAATTGATTATAAAATAACTAATTAGTATAATGACTACAACTATGTCTGATTCTTGTGGGGGTAGATTGGGGAATCAAATTTTTAGAAACTTGGCAGTTAGTCTTATTGCTGAAAAAAATGATTTATATGTAGATTATTCTTATTATGAAGTAATAAAACAATTAGGAATAGATCTATTTATAGGAAAAAATAAATTCAACAGTAAAAAAGATTTAACAGACGATAATTATTCTATTTTTTACAACAATTTATCATTAACTACAAATCTAAATATGACTGGGGACTATAGTTATTTTCAAAGTAAATATATTTCAAATCTGATATATCATTATTTGCATAGTGATAAAATAAAAGAAAACATAATAAAAAAAAATCAGTTTGAAGAGAGGTATAATAATAATAACGATTTATTTATTCATATCAGATTAGGCGATATTGAAAGATTTAACCCAGGAATTACATATTATATGAAAGCAATATCATGCAGTAGTTTTGATAATATATATGTATCATCAGATAGCATTGATCATGTTATTATTAAACAAATTGTTGAAAAATATCCAAATACAATAATAATTGATTATGATGAAATAAAAACATTTCAGTTTGCAAGCACTTGTAAAAATATCATATTATCACACGGGTCGTTTTCAGCAATTATAGGGTATTTATCTTTTTTTTCTAATATATATTATCCAAAATATGAAGATAATAAAATGTGGTATGGGGATATGTTTTCTATAGATGGATGGAACAAAATTGAGTTTTGAAATATTTCTAAAATATAGTACAGGAGAGAGCATACCAGATGAATCTACATGAATAAACCCAATTTTTTCTAAAATACAATGAATCTCTTTTTTGTTTATACACTTTTGGGCATTGATATTTTCTATATTTACTTCAGAAATAGATGCAAACATAAAATTTATTTTCATAATTAACTCTTTTCAGGCATGAAAGAATTAACGACACATACATCATTTTGTTTCAAAATATTATTTTTAATATTTGAATACTTTAAAAATGTCTTATACTATTACAACAACTCCTTCTGGAGAAGTGCTTGAAAATTTAAATAGTTTATCATATACAAACTTAAACATATTACCAACATATGGTAGTACATATAGCTTGGTAACACAATCAAATAATAATATAGCAACAAATTTTATTCCTTATCAGTCGCCTGTAAGTATAAGTAATTCAGGATACATCGCATTTGATGCAAATGATACATTATATATTGTAAATCAATCAAACATTCCTAGCATTTGTAAATTTGTAAATAATGCATTAGTTAATATAAACTATACGTTTATTGATGGTAATGTACCCCAAGCTATAGCTTTTGATGCTTCTGGATTATTATATATTACTGTTTGTGCGCGGTCTTTTCCATATAGACCTTCAGGCGCAAGTGTTTCGGAAATTATTGTATTAAATCTAGATACTTTGAGTAGTTATACATTACTTATTACAAATATTACTTTTAATGAACTACGAGGATTAGCCTTTGACAGTTCTGGTAATTTATTTGTAGCTGATAGAGGAAATAATATCATTATTAAAATACAAATATCAGGAGGGTCAGGAATTGGTACAATTTATACTCCTTATTTTACAGGATTAAATGGACCAATGGATATAGCTGTGGATAGTTTTAATAATTTATATATTGCAAACTCTTTTGAAAATAATATAATAAAGGTAATACCAGATGGTACAGCAAGCATTTTTTGTAGTGGTCTTAATAACCCGACAACACTATTATTTAATAAAAAGGATAATATATTGTATGTAGCCAATTATGGTGGTCTTTATGATACTATAAATACTACATATGTAGTTCAAGTAATTAATAATACAACGTATAATTATCTTCAAGTACCATTTCCTTTTGGATTGGCATCAGATTCATTAAATAATGTTTATACAACGTCAGCGAATAACAATGGCGAAAATAATAAAAAACAAATAGAAATATGGAAATTAGACACATATTATGTTGGTTCATCTTATGTTACTCCATATTATGGAGACGGTTATAGACCATGTCCTGATGCATTGGCTTTTGATGCATCATTAAATTTATTTATAGCTGAATATAACCAAATGCAACAAAATATATATTCTGAACAAATAGTTTATGTTTCAAATCCAACTGGTTCCATTTTTAAACAAGATGCGACATCAGGCACACCTCCCGCTTTATTTTATCCACTAAATCCTTTAACAGATGTACCTTTAATCAATCCGACTTCTATCATATTTGATTCATCATATACCTTATATGTGGCAAATACAAGTAGTAATAATATAATCACGATTGATACAAATTCAAATGGATCATTGTTTACAATTTCAGGAGCTACTCTTAATAATCCATCCGGATTAGTATTTGATAATTTGGGAAAATTATATATTGCGAATTATAGTTCAAATAACATTATTATTGTAACAATCAACAGTCCAACTACTGGAACAGGCGTAATATATAATATTATGGGATCCCCAATATTAAATCCAAATAGTTTAGATTTTGATGAGACATTTACGAATCTATTTATCTCCAATGCTGGATACAACAACATTTTAAAAGTAACTGATGGTATAGCTAGCATTTACAATACGAATGGCGCAACCATTACAAGTCCTTCAAGTGTATTATTTAATAATAATTCAGGAAATCTATTTGTTACTGATAACGTTTCTAATAATATAATATCAATTGCTAATAATAATACCGCCTCAATCATAAATAATTCTAATAATATTATTTCTTTAAATCAGCCTACTGGAATGATATCGGATAACATGGGTAATTTATATATTGCAAATTATGGTGATGGTACAGTCGTAAAAGTAAATATAAATATATCATATAATATACTCTATGTTGGAACGTTAAGTCAATTAAATATTCCTGAGGATATTGCTGTTTATGATGCTTCTTCATCTTTATTCATCTGTAATAACCAAGATGAATATATAAATATTATTGATGTCTCGGGAAATTTCAATATTTACGATAATTCATCTAATTATTTTGGAGCAGTATCCATTACAATTGACCCTAGTAATAAAATCTTATATGTTTTAACATCACCATTTGGTGCATCACCAGCTATATATAGCATAGATATGACACAATCACCTCCAGTTTCTGCAGAATTTATTCTCACAGGAATTCAATTGTCCTCTAATCTTGGTTACATAAGATATTCTACAAACGGTAATTTATACATTTCAGACCTAGGAAATGGAGTTGTTATTCAAATAATAGTTACAGACCTTTATGTTAGTGGTAACAGTTCTATATTAACTTTTACTGGACCAACGCTGTTAACGCCTTATGCATTAACATTTGATTCAAACAATAATCTATATATAAGTGATAGTAATAACAATGATGGTATAATTATACAAGTAAATTTAAATACTTTGATTGGAATAACATATGCTACTATTCATGATGAAAATAATGGAGTTGTTACTATTAACGGTATAGTTTTTGATTCAAATAATAATTTATATGCTGTATGCAACGTGTTACATTATATTTTAGGTCCACCTAAATATTCACAATTCTATATAATTTCTGGATCGCCTGTAACTGTATCTCCGTTTAGCACAACCCGACCATATGACTCATTAAATAGTGTAAATTATATACCTTGGGAGAATTCATTAGTAACAACAAATGTGATAAATAGTACAATAGATAAGCTTTATTTAACATTTTCATTTTCAAACTTAAACTTGGGTATCTATGATGATACATTATCTATTTTTAGTACTTCAACTAACAATTTATATAGAAGTGTCTACGTTACAACATTCAATATTTATGATCCGTATATATTAGTAACTCCTAATACAATTAATCAAAATACCCCAACAAATATTAATGTACATTTTGTTATACCCAACACTATACCAAATCCAACAGACTGTTATGTTGTAAAATATAATGGATCTACAATATCTTCTAACTTTTGTAACAACTGCACATTCAATAATAGTAGATTTATCGCAGGTACCTATCCGATAGGTATTGCCCCTCAAATCAACGGTGGTGTATTTGCTTCTCTCAAGAATAACACAATCAGTACAATAAATGACACAACTATAAATAACGTGTTAACAAAAGGTGTGGTTGTTAATAATTTTGTGCCTGTAACATCTGGATTAAATGGTCCCATATCTTTGGTTGAATATTCTAGTGTATTATATGTATTGAATACAGGAATAAATAATAATGGATATATAAGCACAGTAAAGACATCTTCCGGTATAACTATTGTATCAAATACATTTTTTACTGGAATTCTAAATCCCATATGTATGACTATTAATCAAATTACAGGAGACTACATTTATGTCATTAGTGGCGTGACTCCAAATGTACAACTTACACGAATTTTATTATCAAATCCTGCAATATATAATGTTGTACAATTAATCGGTGCTGTTAAATTATATAATCCAAAAGGGTTAACAATTGACAATTATAATAAAGATCAAACTGTCTTATATGTAAGTGATACAAATCCTATTGATGGAAGTTATGTGATTACTGCAATAAACCTTACTGTTGAGTATGTTAATTTGTATTTCGGATATGGATACAGCCAATATTTTATAGATGGTCTATCATATCAACCATTCACAATGACAAATAATAATGATGGATATTTATATATTGCTAATCAAAACGATAACAATTTGAGCAAAATTAAAATTCCTGCATTCAGTGAGTTGTTCTCTTATCTAATTATTGATCCACTTGCACCATACCGAACTCTAATACCAGGAGTAGATTTTGAAGGATGGGCTGTTGCGGGAATCAGTAATCCTACTGGCTTATGTTTTGACCTGATCAACTCAGAAATATTATATGTAGCCAATGGAGGGACCAATCCAAATAATACGCGCATTTCTAAAATATATACATATGCATTTCCTTTAACAAATGTTAACAGTATTAATACCGGAACATTATTGTTAAATATTTTTGATAATACAACTAATAATTATGTGACTAATGGATCATTCTATATTAATGTCTAATCTCCATATTCATCCGGCATTCTGCCTCCTGAATATGGAAAATTAGCATTATGCCTTTAACCTTTTCATGCCTGAAAGGGAATTTTTGAGTGGCTAAGTAACCATATTTGGTTACCTCATGCACGAAAGAGTTAATCATCTCCCGGCTCATAAATCTTCAAGGGTGTAAAGGTTAATGTTGTATAGTGATGAATCGGAGTTACGAAGCTAACCATCCGGCATAAAAAATATCAGACTCCAGAATCAGAGTCTTCACTAAAATATAAAAATGATATTATTTTATTTATTATTGAATTTACAATATATAAATAAAATGCAAACAAGAAGTCAAACGAAAGCCCGAGTAGAATCATCTGACAGTGATTGCTCCGCGAATCCTGATTCTTTATGTTCCAGTCGTCGCCGTCCTCCATTGTTTCACGACTCCAGCTTATTTCTAAAACCAATATATAAAGTCAATATAGACTTTGATGATTCTAGTGTTGCGTGGAGAAAAAATAAGAAATCAATGATAAATGGATATTACATATATAAATGTTCATTCTGCAATCGTATACCCAAAAAAGGAAATGAAAACTGTAAATATCATATGAATGGATATTAGGTTTGTGAACCCAACAGTATACTTTTAGGGAGAAGTCGGAATCTGGATTCGCAAAACAAGAGACCCACCAAATGATTATATTACTTTCATGGAGATCAACCTAGTTCACAAATAGACATGCGCAAATTACGCATCAAAAATACATTCGGATTTTCCTGTCTGATTTTTTTCATAAACTTCTCTGCGCATTTAACACCTTCCAAGAAGTCCTTGGTCTTGTATTTTTTCTCAATAAAATCACAAAAATCGCGCTGATTTTGTATTGTCTTCTTGAATTGTAAGAGAGAAGTGTTGTGTATATTACACCATTGCAAAAAATCCTGATAATGAGCCAGTAGAATCAATCGTATCACATAATACGATAAGACATTTGTATTTTCCTTGTACAAATTTTCTCTCGCAATGACATCTGTTTCGGTCTTCGCATAAATATTCTTGTATTTCAATCCCATAAATCCAAGTGTTTTCACCATTTGAAAAAAACCATAAGTTCTCTCAAAGTTTATTAGAGCTTCACAGTGTGAGAGAAAACTAGCAACATCTGTCTTGTCTTTCATTTCTATGTAACTGCAAAAGCAGACATTCATAATCTCCGCCCAAAATTCGGCATATGCTTCAAATAAATTCACCTCGGAGTTTACTGGAAAAATGCGTTTAATCGTGGCATGACACTCGCCGTTGTTCATATCAGAAAAATCCAAGGCAAAATTGTGAAATGTTTCATGCATAAATACTTTGAACCACTCTTCTTGTCTGAAAATAATAATTTCTGATACGCTCGGGCATGTTGTCGTAAATGCAGTATTTATGTGCTCTTCACTCAAAACGTGAATATTCATATCAGGCAAGTTTTTTAAGAGTCGTGTAAAATACAAATATACGGTAAGTGTCTTTGCGCATGTTCGTGATGCATATTGTGTCAAGATATGCATCCAGGTGAGCATCATTTTCGCATACTCGTCGTATCTTTCAATATTCAATGCCGCATTTGAATCTTCCACAACAAAATGGAAGTTGATATTTCTCTCAAAGAGAGAAAATGAGTATTTGATATCCACCATAGAATTGTCATTGATATGTTCGCGAACTTCTTTGGGAAAACTATTGCTTGGAAACTTCTCTGGTTTGGGTATTTGATTCATTGTTTGTATTTTGTTAATTTCTATAATTGGGCGCAATTTTATTGATGAAATATACAGGTCTGCCTTACGAATATCGTCATAAAGCTGGAGTAATATATCATCCGTTTTTTTCGTTTGGTGAACAGGATCTACACATTTTTTTTTCAAAAAAAAAGACATCAATATCTGACTTGGTTTGGATAATTTCATATTTAGACTATTGTATATGATACGTATTTATTATATTTTGGCTACATATCATGTAAAAATGATATGATTCTACAAATAAAAATAATTATAAATAGAAATTATATATGGTAATGGTAATTGACATATTTATTCGCACATACAGCAAAGATTTTCAAATTCTGAAGTATTGTTTAAAATCAATAAAAAAATTTGCATCTGGATATAGAAATATTATTCTTTGTGTGAGAGAAAAGGAATATGATCAGTTGTTACAACAATTGAATGTAGAAATATCTGATTGTACTATTATTAAAGCAGTAAATTTTAGTGATGAAATAGATTATTGTGGTCAACAAATTTCAAAGTTGAATGCACATAATCATACAAATGCCGAATATATTTGTTTTGTAGATAGTGATTGCATTTTTTATAATTATGTGAATTTAGAAGAAGCCTTTTTTGATGAAAATAAAAAATTAATTTTATTGAAAGATTATTGGAATGATGTAGGCGATGCTCTATGTTGGAAACCGTGCTTATCCAAGCTTGAATTATTAACAGAATATGAATTCATGAGAAGAATACCTCAAGTCTATCCAACTAGCATATTTTCTCCTATCAAAAAAATAATAGAAAGTAAAATGGGTACTAGTTGGCATGTCGGATGTTTACAAATATATAATGAATATAAATTGTCAGAATTCAACATCATGGGGTCTTATATGTACATGTATGATAAGGAAAATACAAATTTTCTATTTAGTAATGATAATAAAATAATTATTCCAACAAAACAATTTTGGTCATATTCATTTCATAATGATACAGAAAATCGTTTTTCTGAAATTGAAGCACTCTTGGCATAAAAGATATATGATCAGTTTATGTTGTATGTTTTGTATGGAACGTTGAAAATAACACTGCACCATTTACTAAATCCAGACCCCCACGTATAACCCGATAAAGATAATATATTATTTGCATTGCTCATTATGTAAAAATCCAGCAATGTATGCATTATTCCATCAGTGTTCATTGTTATTGACTGACCCATATGCACAATCGGCGTCGTTTGAATAATGCAGCAATTTGGAAATCTTCGTTTAATAAATAGTTTCACTTCATTGTTATCACTTAGAATAACATATTTTTTATTTTTATCAAGATATCTAGTTAATATGTATAGAATTTTTATAATAAATGTACTCTTCGTTTTTATACTTGAACCGTGTTCTACAGTGTTATTATCATTATTAGATGCTTTATGTGGATCTAATATAAATGAATCTCCACATCGTATATGAATCACATTATAGTCTTTTGGTGTCACGCCTAATGCGTTCATTTTTTTTTCTATGTTTTCTATCATTAAATCCATCGGAATAAGTTTAGATTGAATATTGGCGATCGCTTGTTCCGAATACTTGGGAAATATCGGGAAACTATTGCAAAATAAATAGTAAATACCATCTTTAAGATTCGGATTTGTTTCATTCAATGAATTCAAGTGATTTACAAAATCACGTAAAAAAGTCACAGAATCCGTGTGATATTTACCAAGTTCAGTACTTGTATAATTTAAATTTTCAAATCTATATAGTTGCGAATTATTCACATTATAGTTTTTCTGATCTTCAGAAACTTGTATAAAATGAGATATTGGATGCGTCTTAAAATCCATGTCAAATTCCAAGTTAAGTAATTTCGCACTTTGATATAAGCATATTGATCCTCTTAAATAATCACCTAACCCTGGAGGTGATCCATTAATAAAATTTGCAGTCTGATATACATTAACTATTTTTTTCACCAATGGGTTATTAAATGATTCCTTTATTTGTATAAAATTATCAACCATAAATAGTAGTATAAGTAAATATTATTTATTAGGACATATGATTTATATCAAATAAATATTTCGGTATATTTTCTGGCATCAATTTACATAATAGATCACTAAACGTTGAACCGCCGCACCCGATAAATATACCATTACATTGTTTCCCTATGATCATATCCAGAACAGCATTCACTTCGCGCTTACTATTACTATTACCAGTGACATCATCAGTCTTCTTCAAAAAAGAAAATGCATATCCATTATTTCGCAAGTAAGAAACCACTTCATTATTCAATGATGCTGAGAGAATAACTGTCATTTGGCTTTTATCTACTATATGTTGTTGAATCAGTTGAATATATTTATTTGTCAGAGCTCTTTGAAAATCCTCTGGCGTCATGTCATTTATTTTTGACCAATGTATGATTGCATCATCCTCCATACGCAGATGAATTACGTTCATGATTGAACTATTACTTTGCGACAGTGTTGTCTTTACAAATTGAAAAGCAGGTATCGCAAGGCTGGGAACAAAGCGTATTTTTTTAAATATTTCAGTTGCGAATGATGTAGTCTGTAATTGTGAATCACCTATTTTTAATCTATGCAAGAATCGCCTATCTTTTTTTGAAATATTATAGCTGTCTATAAGAGTCAATCTATATCTTTCCCTCAAAAAATGATTGAGTGTGTTTAAACACAATATTTTGCTAATCGGACAGTAATTGTTTGTGTATATTTGCATTAAAAATTTACCGACAACTAAAATAGATATTTTTTCTTGAATACATTTAACTATGGCTGAGACCAGATTGTTCAATTGGTTCGTTAATCCTGTATACTTGTCACACAATTCAATATAATATAGCATTTTTATTATATTGAAAGAGAGATAAAAAAGAGATACTATATTACGCTTTACGCTTTACGCAATTTGTCGCGAATTACCATTAGTCCCTCAAACACTTCTGGTTCTTTTCCCCGAACATGATGTTGTAGCTTGGCGTTTTGTGTTGCTAACAATAGTTGCTTTAAGTCGGGGTTCTGACTGAACTTGGCATACTGCGCGGCACTCATTTCCTTTTCACTTCGTGGACCATAAAACTCCTCGTCAATCTTCACTTCTTTGGGGCGAATCAAAATACCTTTGAATTTACCGCTCTTTCCTCCAGCACCAGTAGCCATTTCTGGATCCTTGGACAGGTCTGTTCCAGAATCCAGAGAGAAACTCAAGTAGAATTCGGGATTATTCTTCTTAAACTTGGATGCTTCGTAGTAATGTTCTACACTTGCCCATTGATGATTGTCCAAAGTAAATGGCTGCACCCATAAATTGGCAAGTTTTTTTCGCCAATCGGGGATCGTCGCTAATTCCGTAAATCGTTTCATGTCTTCTTTGGGGATCTTCTCCCCGGATCCTTTTCCAGGAAGCGGTTTATTCGCCGACTTGGAGTAAAAACTGAATACAATATTATCATCGTAGAGTCCTAAAAGTTTCGCCTCGGAAAGCTCTTCAAACTCTGGCTCTTTTGCCGATTTTGAACCGAACTCACGCTTGAAATTTTGAAAGTCCGGAATAAGCGCAAATGGACCTGCATTCTTTTCCATGCACTTGTCTGTAATGAGTTTTTTGATATCATATGGAAGCTCTGCAAAAGTAAAGATCTGTTTATTCTTGTATGATATCAGCTGGTAATGCCATCCTAAAAAATCCACAATAATATAATAATCCGGTTTGAACTCCCCCTTGTTTGCCAATATGTTGTCATTAAGCTGCCCACATTGCATAACATTATCAAAATCTTTTGCTGTATATGCCTCACGAGAGAGGAGAACAAATTTTATATTCAATATGCGCTCCAAAGTGGAAAGCGCCCATGTCTCTCCCCAAAACTCACATGTACAGATTTTTTTTTGAAATTTCTCCAAAGTATCCAATCCTTTCATAAAGGAAAATTCATTCAGTATTTGTGCGCTTACCTTTTTCTCCAAGACCAATCGGTCGTGCTGGGATTTCACCTTTTTTGCATTTTCGGCCAGCTCCTTTTGTTCGTTCCTATCCAATACCTGAGAGAACTTTGTTTTAATGTCCGTGTAGTGTCTATTGAGATCTTTGATATCCAATGTATCTTTTTCAATTGCTGTTTTATACATGTCGTATTGTTCTTTGTAATTCAGGAATACCTCCTGCGTCGCTTCCTCTGAAAGCTTTTTTCTTAGCTTGGCAATTGAAGTTTGATGAGCAATTTGAGAGAAAGCATCGCGAATTGTAGCAAACAAACAGTCTCCTCCACCTTCATTATCAATAATATCATAATATTTATTCTTCATGAATTTTTGAATCCATTTATGAGTTTTTTCTTCCTTGTATTTTTCACGAATGTCTTTTGCGTGTTGTTTTGTTTCTTCAATCAATAAGGGTGGAATAGTTACGCCTTTGGTAAGAATAAAAATATCCTTTCTATATTCTGGAATTTCACTAGGAGTAATTTGTTTGGGTCGTTTTTTCTCCTCCTCTCCTTCCTGTCCCTCTTCTTCTTCTTCTTCTTTCTCTTCTTTCTCCTCTCCTTCTTTCTCCTCTTTATCTCCTTCTTCCTCTTCACTCTTTTCTATTTTATCAGGGACCAACCGTTTGTCCTCCAATAAACGTTTTGTCACGAATTTATAAATCAACGGATCGTCCAACTTTTCCACGTCAAGATCGCCATCTTCATCCAAATATTTAATTAGATTACTTGAAAGAATCTCATAAACGCCGATTTGTGTAACGGTCTTGTTGGATTTCACTAAATATATGGGATAATACAGAATACCTCTTTCTTCATATTCTTTTTTGGGATTTCCCACAGCAATAATAATATCAAGACCATGAACTTCAATCTCATACAAATCCGCTTCCATTTTCATATCTTCGGTATTCATTTTCTTGGTTTCTGTATAACTAATACTGCTATCTATTTTTGATAAAACCATTTCCTCTTATATATATCCGTCTTTAAAAAATGCGAGCAACAACTCAGAATCAAGTCAAAAATATTTTTGGTATTAAAAATATTTTTCGTAAAAACTCCTATAAAAGCAAAAAACGCTTCATAAACTTGTCCGACTTTAATTCGTCCAAATAAAACCACATTTGCCTCCGTTTCATTATGATATCTATATTTTTCGGATCATTCTCAAATAAAACGATCGCACATATCATATCCATTTTCTTAATTTTGCTTATTTTTCCTAAACCGTAATATTCATAAATAATACCAAGCTGTTTCAAGCTATAGTTCATATCATAATCATCCATTTGCGCCAGACGGAAATCCTCTTCCTGACAGACTTCAATATTCTCAAAATTATTCAATAGTTCATTCAAGTCTACACTACTATTATCATCAGTAGATTCCTCTTCTACAGAATATATTATATTATCCTTCTTCATATTTATCCTATACTATAAACATAGCTATAGTTGTTTAAATATTTTTTTATATTTTTTATGTATCATAATCCATAACCCGTTTCGCATTGTCGCTGTATCCAGATCGCTGTTTTCCCAAACGCGGCGAAAAACAAAACCATTTATCATCCTTTTGAAGTTTTTTCCAAACTTGGTCGTTTGCATAAATCCAATGCTCACCTGTTTGTTCAAGTAGCGGAATCGCCACGTCATATAAAGCAATCAATGTGTCCAAATATGTATGATTGATAATATATGCGCAAGCATTTGATGCTTCAACAATCCTATCTAGAAAAGGATACGGTTTATCTTGTTGTTTTCTAACCATATTACAGGAGAACATGCAAACATCATATTCTATATTTGCATCAAAAAAAGAAGATAGCGCTTGCTCAAATTCTTCCTTGGGCATAATAAAAGTAAAATCGTCCTCCAAAATAAGAACATTCTTATATCCACGCTCGCGCGCCAATTTCATTACCGCCAAATGTGACTGTCCGCAACCAACAATCCCTTCATTGTGAGGAATTCCAGTAAATCTCTCGGCATTCAGTCCATACTTGGCTAAATCCGAGTCTATCTCCTCCCGTCGGTCAGTTCGTCTATCCAAGTTGATGTAAAAAATATGATCTATGTTGTGCGACATACTGTGTATGTATTTTTATTATATTTATTTTTTATTGAGATGAACGTATTTTTTGAGAGAGATTCTACTACATATCAATAATATCCATATATTTGAAAATCGCCTTATTTGACAAACTAGGATATGTCTTTGCTTTGCTTCCAGCCAACTTTTTTATTGTTTCCTCAACAGTTAGACCATCTATAAATTCTGTCTCAATCTGTGTTTTATTATATAAAATTGCAATATTTTCTGTCATTTCGTCAACAATATACTTCATATTATCCTCTACAATCATCTGCATAACCTGTGATAACATACCATGAATCAAACTGGTCAGACGCTCCACGCTCAAAATGCCATTTCCGCATAAATTCACGTAAAATGCGCTCAGCGCCTTTCTCTTTTCATTGTCTTTATTAATCTTGCAAAACTTGTTATAATCCACATCAGGATCTACATACTCAATTACAGAGAACAAATCCATAAATGACTCAAAGCTATTCTCAAACACCTGATGCATAATATCATACTTGTCAATCAAGCAACAATACAAATCTGCATACAATTTTGAAAAGAACCGATTTGTTGACGCGATCTCAAATATAGTAACACTCACGCGATTCATATCATCTGGTTCTTTATTCAATTTTTCTAACAGATCCATAATGTGGGTCTTCATATCATGGAAATTCTTATCTGACATTTTATTCAAGAAAGAACGAATCTGATCAATCTCCGCATCCAATCCCACCTTTTGTTCAATCTTGGTTGCATGAAATGTTCGGAGGCTCTCCCAATCATTGTCGCTCACTACCTCCATGCCCCGATTATTATTTCTCTTTTTCTTAAATCCGGAATTTGCGGCTGTCTGAAGAGGTATCAGCTCTCTTTCTCTCTTCTGAAATACAGGAGTTTTGATATATGATGGAGATCCAACCTGGCTTGCCAAATCTTGTATTAATTGAATCGTTTCATTAGGCAATGTGAAGTCAAAGCCATCAAACGTAATATTAACAATATCTTGGAGAGTGTATTGCACCATGTCTAGTTAGATACATTACTTGTCAATGTTACATTTATATCAATTTTTTAAAATATGCTTTTATTTAGAATTTATGATCATTTTTGCAAGTACAGACTTAAAAACAATCACATACAATATAATAAATGGCCAGTAATGAAGAGCAATTGGAAGACAATTATGACCCAAGCTACGAAATACGTAGCTGGGATGATTTAGATATGAGTCCTGATATTTTACGAGGAATTTACGCATATGGATACGAGGCACCTAGTCCTATTCAATGCAAGGCAATTATGCCTATTTTGAAAAAAAAAGACGTAATTGCTCAGGCGCAGTCTGGAACGGGTAAAACTGCTGCGTTTACGATTGGTGCATTGTCGCTCATTAATCTAGAAGAGAATACGACTCAAATTTTGGTATTGTCTCCTACTAGAGAGTTGTCCAAACAAACAGCAAGCGTTATGTTGAATATTGGATCTATGATGACCGGTCTACGTGTACAAACATTGGTGGGAGGGTCATCTATTGATGAAGACTCTCGCTCATTGCGCGCGAATATACCGCATATTATTACAGGTTGTCCAGGGCGTGTATTTGATATGATGCGTAGAAATAATATTACGAGCAGAGACATCAAACTTGTTATTTTGGATGAGGCTGATGAGATGTTGTCAACTGGCTTCAAAGAGCAAGTTTATAACATTTTTCAATATTTCAGTGTAAATATTCAGGTGGCTTTATTTAGTGCAACTTTACCATATTATATTAACACAATTACTACGAAATTTATGCGCGATCCAGTGCGCATTTATGTGAAGACCGAGAGTCTAACACTTGAAGGAATCAGCCAATTCTATGTTGCGGTGGAAGATGATAAACAAAAATATGGAACCCTCAAAGACTTGTATTCTTTCATGTCTATGAGTCAGTGTATTATTTATTGCAACAGTGTAAAACGCGTATCCGATTTATATGATGCGATGGCGGAAGACGGATTTCCAGTTTGCTGTATTCATAGCAACATGGAAAAGTCGGCCCGCGATGAAGCTTTCTCAGAGTTCCGCAATGGCAAGCATCGCGTATTAATTTCATCCAATGTTACTGCTCGCGGTATAGATATTCAACAAGTCAGCGTGGTTATTAATTTTGATGTTTCAAAATGTGTACATACATACTTGCATAGAATTGGACGCAGCGGCCGTTGGGGTAGAAAGGGTGTGGGTATTAATTTTATTACTCGCAGAGATATTCCCAAAATCAGAGAGATTGAGCAACATTACAGCACAGAGATTAAGGAATTGCCCGCCAATTTTGAACAACTCATCAAGGGATAGCGCGTCTTCTTTCGTAATATTTTTTCTAGTTTTGATATAAATATGTCAAAAATAGAAGATCATTTTAAATTGCCGATTTATTATACGCAATCTAAGAATGAATTGAAAGAAAATATTATTATTGATTTGGAGCTGGCAAATACAATTGACCCATCAGGTATATCTATGTTTGAATTCGCATTTCAACCAAATACAAAGCCTGGAAAGACGATTTTACAAGAGCTTCCCAAGTATTATAGTTCTGATGTAACCTATTTGAGAGAAACACAAAAATTATTGAAGACATACAAATATCCAGAGGAATCGTCGGAAGATGCATTATCTTCCATGTTGGAATTATGGGAAGAATTAAAAAATGACACCGGCTTCAAAGACAAGTACCATTATATTGACTGGTCGTATTGGGAGTATTTGAATAAATCCGAGTCATTCTTGCAAGCAATGAGCATGTATAATATGGCATCACCTGTTCTATCATTGTTTATTCCAATCGTAATACTAATTATCCCTTTTTTCATTATCAAAGCCAAAGGACTTGAGATCACCATGAAAGAATACATGGACGTACTCAAGATTATTGCGGCGAATCATGCCATTGGAAAAATGTGTACGCATTTTACAAGTGTACCAATAGATCAGAAGATGTATTTACTTATCTCAACTGGTCTTTATTTCTTTTCTATTTATCAAAACTGTTTAACGTGCATAAAATTTCATAAAAATATGAAAAAAATTCACAACTCTTTGCGAGATGTGAGAGAATACATTGATCGTACAGTTGAATCCATGAATCAGTTTCTTGTTTATTCAAGCGCGCTGAAAACATATAGTCCATTTAACGAAGAATTGCGTCAAAACATGGCGATATTAAACGGCTACAAGGATAAACTATCTATAATCCGAGGCGATAAATTCTCTTTGCGGAATTTTCAACAGGTGGGTTATTTATTAAAATGCTTTTATGAGCTTCATGTGGATGTAGCGTACAATAATAGTTTCTTGCATTCCTTCGGATTCCATGGATATATTGATAACTTGCGTGGATTGATGCAAAATATCCGCGAAAAGAAGATCACGTTTGCCACATTTAAGAAGAAACAGAAGACCGCGTTCAAGAAATCATATTATACTGCATTAATACATCAAAACCCGATCAAAAATACTGTGAAATTGGACAAGAACATTATTATTACTGGACCGAATGCTTCAGGTAAAACAACCACATTAAAGTCAGCCTTGATCAACGTCATTATGACTCAACAATTCGGGTGCGGTTTCTATGAAAGTGCAAATATAGCTGTCCCCTATAAACATATTCATTGTTATTTGAATATCCCTGATACAAGTGGTAGGGATAGTTTGTTTCAAGCTGAGGCGCGCCGCTGCAAGGAGATCATTGATATAATTAATGAACACAAATCGGATACGCATTTTTGTGTATTTGATGAGCTGTACTCTGGGACCAATCCTGAAGAGGCGGTGATGAGTGCCAATGCATTCATGGAATATTTAGTGAAATTCAAAAACGTGAGATGTTTATTAACAACGCATTTTATTCAAGTGTGCAAGAATCTAGACACTCATCCGTTGATTGAAAATTTCCATATGGAAACAAAAAAACAGGAAGACAGCTTTCGTTACACGTATATATTCAAAAAAGGAATATCTGAAGTGCGCGGTGGTATTAAGGTACTTTACGATATGCAATATCCGGAAGAGATCCTATCTCGTTCCAGATTATAATTTTCGCAATTGCTTGCAAAAAGATGATTCGTTGATTCTAATATAAAAATATATTCGCCTTCTGTAATAATGGGATTCTCAAGCGATATATCAATTCCTTCTATTTTGCTTTCTTTAGGAATCTGTCTTTTATTAGTGGGAATGGTAGGCCTTTACATTACACAAAAGATGAATGAACAGAATCACAAGATTACATCCATGTTTGAGTTGGTTTCAACTTTAGCGAATGAGTTAAATATTGTTCGCGGACATTTACAACATAACCTAAGCGGGGGTGGAGGTGGAAGTGGAAGTGGAGTTAGATCGGTGCCAGTGGAGAACCACTATCCTAAAATGAATATGATTCCTGTTTCAGATGATGATTCTGGTTCAGATTCAGATTCAGACGAGGATTCTGATGAGGATTCAAACGAAGATTCGGACGAGGATTCAAACGAAGATTCAGACGAGGATTCAAACGAGGATTCCGACGATAATGACGATGAAGATAAAATACACATAAACAATTCTGACTCTGAAAAGGCATCGGCATCCGCATCAGCAGATGATATTGTGGTGCTTGATGACTTAACCGAGAACAATATAAAGGTCTTAAATATAGATGAGGATGAGGACTTGACTGGTAAGAATTTAGATATTGTATTTGATTACAAAAAGGCATCTTTAACAAAACTCAGAAACACCGTAGTAGAAAAGAAATTAGTCTCAGTTGGCGACGCAAACAAACTAAAGAAACCCGAGTTATTCAAATTACTGGAACTTGATTGAATTTTTCTCTCAATATAGTATATAAATTATGAGCTGGGCTACATGTTATTCGGGCTCTAACAATATCCATTTTAATTATCCACCTATTATGAGCGACGGAAGAAATTTTTCTTCGTGGCAGCCTGAGGCAGTCATAAATGCCCGTATACAAGAGCAACAACATATCAACACAAATTGGAAATATAGGCAATTCTTAACGCATAATGGTGCAGAATTGATAAAATATAATACAATGGAAGCCTGTTATGATCTTGGATTAAGCCCACATGTAACAGAAAATAAGACGCCATCAAGCAATGTTCCGTATATGTATAAATCTACCTTTGATAATAGCGCGCCGGGGTTTGGATATCCTACAAGCGATTTAAAAAATCCGTATATTACTCGCGAGCAATTGAATGCGCGAATGATCTCTCCAACAGTAAATATTTCCCAGAATAAATAGGCTGTAACCACCTATAATCCATCCTAAAATGTTATGTAGACGTAATATATATAATATTTTATAATGTGGTATGCAATTGCAGGACTAACAATGTTAAAATCATTCAGTCCATACTTTAGAAAGCATGTTCTAAAATTACTGGAATCTCATGAATTTTTGTTTATAAACTCATTTATTGTGAGCATTTGTGTGTTATTGTTTTTTATATATAAACTGGTAATTCATCCAGAAGATATTAGCAAAACATTTACACCTTTCCTCATTTAAAACGCCCATTTTATTAGGCAAATTGATTTATCATTAAAGATTTACATAAATATTAATCATTTATAAACGAAAATATGTTTAAAAATAATACAAAATGACTTGTTTAATCATCTTCTTTTCTCTCTCTAAAATAGTTCATAATATCTTCTTTAAATTCTTCTTTAAAATGTTCTGTAGGTACTAATATTCCTTTTTCATCTGTAGTTAAATGAAGGTAAGGAGAATAATTATGTTTTATTAGAATTTCATTTCTCTCTACATATTTACGATTTTGCTTATTGCCATGAAAATGATGTCTAATTACACCTGGTACATATCCAAGACGTAGTGACTTTGCGTTTTTCTGATAATTTAAAATCGCATTTTTGTATCCATCGCTATATTTTTTATTAATAATTATATCGGCTTTCCCAACAAGAGATAAAGCTATTACATTATCACCTGAACCTAATATACCCACTTGAAATAGTCCTCCTAGTTTTTCATAACTTTTACATGTCATCGCCCAAGCAAACCCAGGATGCCAATAGTCCAATTTTTTTGATGAATATTTTTTGTTTTTATTATAATTATATCCAAAACTTTGAAATAAATTCAAAGTTGTATAATCCTTATTCATATCAACGCAATGACTAAATAATTGTACGACATCCTTAGAACCATTTAATATTTTAAGGGTTTCTAAAGCCCAATTATTATTTTCAAATTCAATATCACTATCAATCCATGCAAATGCTTTATAGTTTGACGGAAGTAAATATTTAACTCCTAAATTTATCATATTTTCCTTATGCCATATAGGCGTTTGTGCGTTAAGTTGTAAATGTTTTGGGTTACTTTTATCTGTTATTACAAAATTTTGACCTTCATAAACCATTTCTACAATATAAAGTTCTACATTCTCTTCTTCTTCTATTCTTTTCACGAATTCATTTATCAAAATATAACGTCTTTTATAAAAGCAAGGGTTAGATATAATAATTATTACATGTAATTTGTCTTCAATGGGTTCATTATTTTTGATTGAGAACTTTATATCATTCATTTTGTAATACAAACAATCTATTTCTATTCCATCTATTACAGTCATTATATAATATAAACTTATATAATATTTTATAATAAATATCATTTTTTTCAAAATATAGTACATATGCCATCTCATAAAAGCACCGATTATAAATTAACTGCTGTCAATTATTATTTAGTTGAAGATAAAACACAAGAAGAAGTATGTAAGATTTTCAAATGTTCGCCTAAAAGTTTAATGCGTTGGGTTGAACGATATAAAAAAGAAGGAAATGTTAATATTCATTACCGAGATCCAGTTGCATACAAAGTTAAAAAGGAATATGTTAGGTTTTTATTGGATGAAATCAAAAAGAATAAAACGATTACATTACAAGATTTGAAACAAAAATTACAAGATAAATATAAGGATGCTGATATATCTATAACGCAACTTTATAGGGTAATAAATGATAATAATGTTACTTTGAAACTTACACGAATAAGACATGAACCAATAAAGAGATTTGGTAAAGATATTGATATAAATTCAAAAATAAAAGAATTTTATGAGGAAGTGAAAAAATATAAAATAGAAGATATCATTTGTATTGATGAAACTAGCATAAAATCATTACAAAAAAGAAATCACTGCTATAGTAGTAAAGGACGACGATGTGTAATAAAAACACAATCACAAGATGTATTCAAGAAATATACAGGTGTATTTGCTATTTCGGTGAATGGTGTTTTACACTGGGATTTATATGAAAAGGGTGGAATAAATACAGATAGATTAGTTGATTTTTTGGAACATAATATTACCAGTAAATTGAAGAACAAATTAATAATATTAGATAATGCTTCCGCTCATAGAAATGAACGAATAAAATCATTAGTAAATAAAAACAACAATATATTATACGCTGTTCCTTACCAACATTTCACAAATTCTATTGAAAATTATTTTAGTATGCTTAAATCAAGATTACAGAAATTAGATGGATTGAAATATGAAAATTTGAAGGAAAATATAAAGAAAGTAATAAGCGAAATACCAAAGGAAAAGTATGAAAATATATTTAAGGGTGCTTATGAAAGACCAGAAAAATATGTAGAAAAGAATAAAACCAGAAAAGTAATGAAAATTTACAAGTGATTATTTATAAAAATATCTATAAATAATCGGCGTTTGAAATGAAAAAAGGTGTAAAAAATATAGACAACTTACGGCATCCCATTTTGGATGTTTACTTATTTTATCATTGTTTACAATAGTATCCAGTATCGCCTTGTTAGATTTGGACAAGAACTATAATACTCCCATGTTAAATTCTCTGATATTGCGAGGCGCATCAATATTTGCGCTTGTTGCGGTTAGCATGTTTATTTTCAAAGAAAATTATAGTATAAAACAACTCTTCGGTGTAGCGTTGACAATTATTGGAATAATACTAATAAGTAAAGAATAAAGATAAAGTTGACATACTATATATGAAAGTATTAAGCATAGATGTTGGTATAAAAAATTTGGCATTTTGTTTACTGGAAAATGGCAACATAATCAAGTGGGATATTGTAAATGTATCCGAAACAGAATCTTTTTTTTGCAGTGCATCTGAAAAAGGAATTCTATGCAATAAACCAGCAAAATTTATCAAAGATCAGAAATGTTTTTGTGCGAAACATGCAAAAAAACAGACTTATCAAATACCAACATCTGAGCTGAAACTTTCTTATATCAATAAACAAAAGATTCAAAAACTCTTTGAACTAGTTGACAAGTACAATATTAAATATGAAAAACCTATCAAAAAATGCGATTTGGTAGAATTGTTGTGCAATTATGTAAATACCACATGTTTTGATCCGATACAAAATGTGAATTCTTCAAAGCTGAATTTGGTGACTATTGGAAAAAACATAAAAAATAAATTTGACGACATTTTTTCTCAGATACCGATTGATCACGTGATTATTGAGAATCAAATTAGTCCAATTGCAAATCGGATGAAGACGATACAAGGTATGATTGCGCAATACTTTATTATGAGAAATTCTTGTCCGAATATAGAATTTGTGTCTGCTATTAATAAACTTAAAGAATTCACTACACCACATGAGAAGACGTCATACGCCGATCGCAAAAAACTTGGCATATCAAAATCTTTAGAAATATTGAAAGAAAAACATTCTTCCACAGAATGGTATAGCTATTTTGCTAGTCATAAAAAGAAGGATGATTTGGCGGATGCCTTCTTACAAGCAATATGGTTTTGTGGGCTTGGAAAATATAATTTTGATTCTCTTTGAGATAATATATATTTAAAGGTTCGTATTACTTAGAATTATATGTTCTAAGTAACATAATAATGTCAGAAATTATTGAAATTTCTAGTTTGGATGATACGACGCATGAAGTTAAATTAGGCGGAAATTCATTAAAATCTTCTAATTTTGGAAGCGGAATTGAATTATTAATGAATGACAAGATCAAAGAGGGGTCTGGCAGGTTATCTAGTGATATTGATTTGGAGGATTTAACAAATTTGGAGAATGAGTTGAATAACCTTTCTGAAGATACATCCATGTTTAATACATTTCAAGCCAAGTCTGATTTATTTAGCGGAAACCAGTCAGACAGACATAGTGTACGATTTGATGAATCGTCTGGAATGAATTCGGGTTCAGCCTCCATCGGACAATCAACCGCCGAAACAGACAATGGGGATGCCAAAACATGGGACGGATATGGAAAATTTAATAATATTCCAATCAATCCAGATTCCAAACCAGTACAAAATCAACCACAGATGTCCAAGGAGGATATGTTGCGAGAGAAATTCAAGTATTTGAGAAAGTTGGAAGCATTGGAGAAGAAAGGGGTAGAGCTATCCAAAAAATACAACATGGATTCTTCTTTATTGGAGATGCAGGGCGAATATGAGACAATTATGGAGGAAAAGGCGAAACAAAATTCTGTAAAATTCCAAGGAAATATGTTGATGGCATGCATCAATGGTATTGAGTTTTTAAACAATCGTTTTGATCCATTTGATATCAAACTAGACGGATGGGGAGAGCAACTTGGCGAGAACCTTACTGATTACGATGAGATTTTTTCAGAGTTGTATGAGAAATACAAGTCCAAGGCGTCTATGGCGCCCGAGTTGAAGCTTCTTTTCCAATTAGGTGGAAGCGCTATGATGGTGCATATGACGAATACAATGTTCAAATCGGCAATGCCTGGTATGGACGATATTATGAGACAGAATCCGGATTTGATGCGTCAGTTCCAGAATGCTGCGGTGAATTCTATGGGAAAGAGCAACCCAGGGTTTTCTGGATTCATGGACGGTATGATGAATTCCGAGCCCGAGCCCCAAATGGGGCGCGGGCCTCCACCACCAATGGCTACACAGGGACCAAATGCCATGCCTCCTATGCGCGATCGCCCAGGAAATAATAACAGCAGTTTCGGAAAAAGCAGCTTTGTAGATGATGGAATTAATATTCGCGAAACATATGCAGAAGCAGAGAGAAGCTCTAGACGTGCGCCACCACAATCAACGCGTCCAGAGATGAGGGGACCAAGTGATATTTCCGATATTCTATCTGGACTCAAGACAAAAACCATTAATATTCAAGAGTCTACGTCAACCTCTAATTTAAACGAAAGCAGTACGATTAGCATTTCCGACCTGAAGGATATGCAAGGAGACGGTATCTTGCCAAAGAAGAGCAAACGCAGACAACGATCTGATAAGAATACCGTGAGTTTGGATATCTAAATCCACCTTTGGGAAAGGTGGAACCGAATAATTTGGGAAAGGTGGAGCCACAAATCATGAGTAAAATGGCTATCTACCCACCACGTTGTGTACACCGACAAGTGACGTGGGTAGTTAGCCATTTTTTTCCACAAATCACATGATATTCGTTGCTTCGCGAGTCCGAATCCCCACTAAAATACAAAATTAAACACATTCAAAGTTTAGTGAGGAGCCGGAGTTGCGAAGCAACGGAGAGTGACGAACAGAATCAGGAGGCAGGATGCCGGATGAATATGGCTCCACCGCCTCACTATTATCCTCTTATTTTTTGAGAAAGCCAATGCAAAAAGGCGATACCAGGCGTCTCGTTTTTATTTTGTAAAAGCGATTCAATAGAAGCTACCTGTATTTTATTACCATATATCCACATATTCGCGCCGATCCATAATATGTAGATACCAAACAACACAAAAAAGGCATAAATATCCTTTGTATAAATACGCGTATTCCGTATGGTATAATATGGAATAAACTTGATTAAAAAATTCACAATGACAAAATAAATCATATTCTCTGTTGTAGAAAAAAACCATAGAACGAGGAGCATCGCTAAATTATCTAGTAACCCAATAATAAGAGCAAATTTAGGGTTATACTTGGTCACACTCAATACATAAAGTATATACCACACAACGATCCAATAGGAAAAAATAAAATCTACGCGTATCATTATTATAGACAAACAATTAAATTCTATAATATAGGATCTGGTTTAGTCAATAATCATGCGTAACCTATTTACAAAAGAATACCATTACATATATCAGTATTGTGCAACATGAATATAAATATAAATGAATCTGGATACCGATTTGAAAAACATGCGTATGGTCGCGGATTGTTGGAAGATGGAATAGATGCGACTTATATTATTCATTTAGAAGGAAATGGACGATATGATCACATCCAAACTCAACTTTGTAAGCACCAGCCCAGTAAAACCGTATATATTGTATTCAATAAGGGTTATAAAACTGGGTTAAAACCTCCCTATGTAAACAATCCACCGAGAGATTTGGTAGATTCCAATCTACAAATTTTTAAACATGCAGATCAACATAAATATGGGAATATTCTTATTCTTGAAGATGACTACTTTTTCAACGATATAATCAATGATCCAATAGTATGCCGTGACATCACCGCATTCATTTGTGCAAGGAAGGATAAGCCCTTTCTTTATACATTGGGGTGTTTGCCATTTTTAAGCATTCCATGGTCATGGTCAATGAATCATTATTGCACTCCTTTTTTCGCGGCAACCCATGCATGCATATTCAGTAAATCTTACCGAATCCATATTTTATTAGATGACCATACAATTATTTGGGACTGGGATCAATATACAAGAATAGGATTTACTTATCATCAACCAATCTGTTATCAAACGTTTCCAGAAACGGAAAATAAACAGCATTGGGGTCAGGAATATGAAAGTACCTTATATTTTATTGTGTTAATTTGTAAAAACTTGCTTTTATATTTGAAACTGGATACACAACCAGAGCCGGGATATAGTGACATATATGCCTTTTCCAAGGCGGCTTTTTGGTTCATCCTTGTCTATTACTATATTTCTGCAATAATTTTGTTTTTGTTTTTGAAATGTTTGGTGAGCAGCCAGACTCGCGAAGCGACGAAGAACGACGAATAGAATTAGAATACAGAATGCTGGATAATTCTGTTTAGTTATCTCTTTCATGCCTGAAAAAGAATTTTTGAGTGGCTAAATAACCATATTTGGTTACTTAAGAGACGAAAGGGTTAATAATATATAATCTCCAAAATATACCTAATTAAGTATTTTTGAAAATGCAGTTTTATTTCGTTTTTATTTTCAGTTTATGTAATATGATGAAATCGTGTATTGCTGTTTTAACTAGAGGCTATTCTGATATCACTCAGTACTCTATGTTGATAAAAAGAAATAAACATATAGCTAATAATTTACACGATAAATCAATTCATAATTTAATTTTTCATGAAGGCAACATAACAGAGGATCAGCAAATATATATTCAAAATGAAACACCTGATTTACAAATAAAATTTATAAATATATTAAATGTCGCATTCAATAAAAAAAAGGAGAATATTCCTATTGAAGAAATGCCTCAATTTGGTTTAGGCTATAGACATATGTGTTCATTTTGGATTGTTGATTTTTTGAATATTGTTAAAGAATATGACAGTTTATTAAGAATTGATGAAGATTGTTATATAAATTTTAATATTGATAAACTTTTATTAAATATAGGCGATTTTACATTTGTTGTAGGGGAAATAAGTGGTGATGCTGAAGAAGCTGTTGTGGGAATAAATGATTTTTCAATAGATTTTATAAATAAAAACAAAGATAATTTTACATTTAAGAATTTTAACACTAAATCTGCAGATGGTCCTTATACAAATATAATTGGATTTTCTTTGAATAAAATAAGAGAAAATGAATTATTTAGAAAATATATTAATGAACTGGATTCAAGCGAAATGATATATAAGAGAAGATGGGGAGATTTACCTTTATGGGGTGAAGTTATTTATTATATTTTTGGTTCTGAATCAATGAAAATTGATAGAAGTATAAGTTACTTTCATGGAAGCCATGACCGACAAATCAATTAGTAACTAATATTTTTGAAATGTTTGTGTCAAAAATAATAGCAATCATATATAGTAGCGAAATGATATTAAATCCAGATTGTTATACCTTTGAGGAGCATTATTACAACAAGGGATTTCTGGATGAAAGTGTAGATGCAACATACATTCTTTATTTAGAAGGGAATGGGCGATATGACCAAGTTTTACAACAATTGTCCGTTTATAAACCCACTAAAATTGTTTATATTGTAGTAAACAAGGGGTTCAAACGATGTACCAAACCGTTGTATGTTGATATTCCGCCATTGGATCTCGTAGATGCCAATTTGGAAATTTTCACACATGCTGCAAAAAAAAAATACAACAATATCCTTATTTTGGAAGACGATTTTCTTTTCAACGAAAAGATAATAGACCCAATCGTATCTAATCGTATAAATTCATTTATACTAAAACAAGGAGACAGAAAATTTCTATATAGCCTTGGATGCGTCCCATTATTTTTGTTCCCGTATGATCAATATACTTATTATGGAAATTTTACAGCAACACATGCTTGTATTTTTAGTAAAGAATATAGGGAAGATTTCGCAAGATCACACAAGAAACATCGCAATATTTTAGATTGGGATGCATGGAACCCGGTGTGCTATACTTATTATGAACCGCTGTGTTATCAACTATTTCCTGAAACGGAAAATCAAAAATACTGGGGAAGTGATGGGAACTATTGGGGATCGTATATTAGCAAAATGAGAATATCCCTTTTGAGATTAGATGTGCAGCCCGAGCCTGGATATTTTATTATTTACACATTTGCGAAAATGCTTTTCTGGATATATATATTTATTTTTATTTTTTTAGTGTATTTTATCTATTCAATGTGGCAAAAGGGAGGATTTAGAGCATATATACAAACCGGTAAAAGGTTATTCAAAAGTTTTTTTCAATGAAAAGAAAAACAAAAATGTCCGATAATTTTCAATGTATTACATAATAAATTATCCAAATGAGCTTAACTCTTTCGTGCCTGAAGTAACCAAATATGGTTACTTTAATCACTCAAAAATTCTCTTTCAGGTATGAAAGACTTAAAGAACCAAGTTACAGTCCTTGTCAATAACAGTCTCCTTGGCCACAAATCGGATGATTTTATTGAATTCTTTTTCCTCGTCCTTTTCATCCGTTGGACCCATTGATTCCACCACAAGTTTCAAGTACTTGTCATTTTTCCTACTATCGTATTTTTCACAGCCCGGATTTGCCTTTTTCCATTCGGGAATCATGCAAATATTTTTATTCGCAATCTGTTTAATCGCTTTTTTCAAGGTAGCTCTATCACTTCCCTCTTTTTCCCATTTATTCTCACTTTTCACATGGATGGTTTCTCTCTTCAAGTCACTACAGTGGATAGGTCGTTTATATATATCAAGTTCCTTGAGACCTCTCATAAAGATTCGCGAAATGCCTTCAGTGAATCCATATTCTCCTGTATTTTCCAAATCTTGAATCTGCAGTTGGAGAGAATTCACAAAATCACTGATATTTAGAGCATCCTTGCACGTTTCATTCAAGAATACATTCAGGTTGAATTTATTGTTGTTTATCGTGTTGTTATTATGAGTATTATTAGTATTATTAGTTATCACAGACGTATCTTTGATAGCTGTAATAATTTGTTTTTGGAATTCTTGGTTTTCTTTGATATTATTCATAAATAATTTTGTCAATGACTCCATATCTGGGTAAACAGAAGAAGATATATCTGTATTTGATATTGCATCTTTTTGTGTGCATTTTTTTTCATGATACCACAGGCTATTTCTTGCTTTGTACAATTTATTACATTTTTTACAAGCATATATGGTTTGGCAGGAAATGGCTGTTTTTTCGTTCAATTTTGTTCTATTTTGATGTTTTGATGTGAATAGATGTTCATTGAAGTTGGATCGTTTGCTGCATTTAAAGTGACATGTTTTACATTCGTAAAATATCGGCATTTTTGGCATTTTTTTTGTTCTAAATTGTTCTATATTTATAGAACAAAAAAATGCCAGAAAAAAAAACATTAAAAACAGGAATTTTTATCATAACAAACCGAAAATTAAAATTTCTGTGTTATGGACTCATCAGTAACAACTACTCACTTTTTTCGTATTTCCAAGACTATTTTGGCCAAGTCAAAAATGGACAAAAATAAATGTCCTTTTTTGATTTTCCCAAAATAGTCTTGGAAAAAAGTTTTGAGTGAATTATATAATAAATGGAATTTTTAACTTAACCCTTTCATGCCTGAAAGGGAATTTTTGAGTGGTTAAGTAACCATATTTGGTTACTTCAGGCACGAAAGAGTTAAAGAGGGTTCCATCTCAATAAAAGATTGAGAGGTTTTTATACCGTTTTTTTCAAAACCACCTCCTTGGAAACATTGTGGATTATTTTATTCATAAACTTCTCATCTTCTTCTTTGTCTGCTCCACCCATACTTGCACCTACAATTTTGATATATCTTGTATTATTTTTATTATTCCAATCTTTACAATTGGGATGCATTTCAATCCATTTACATGTTTGATTGATATTTTTATTTGCAATTGTCCCAATCATTTTACGTAATCGGTCCTTGGTTTCATTTTCTTTTTCCCAACCATTGGTAACTTTCAAATATATAGTTTCCCTCTTTAAGTCGCTACAATGGATTGGACGTTTACATATATCCATATCTTTTAATCCGCGAATCATTATTCTACTAATTCCCTCTGCATATCCCAAGTCGCACGTATTTTCTAAGTCGGATAACTTATATTGAAGTGTATTCATAAAATCAGTAATATTCATCGCATCTTTACAGGTTTCATTCAAGAAAACATTCAGATTGAATTTATTATTACTATTTATATTTGTATTGTTACTATTATTTTGAGTAACGTTTATCTTATTAGATAATTCAATAATAGTTTTATTTTGTTCTAACAAAAAATGTTGAAGTTCTTTTGTATGTTCAATCATAAAAGACTGAAATTCTGTTGTATTTTTTATTGATTCTAATGTAGGAGTAGGAATATTATTACTTGAACTACTTATGAGAACGCATTTCTTTCTATGTTTAAAAAGGCTACCGCGATGTTTGTAGCATTTATTGCATTTGTCACAAGTATAATGGGATTGCTGTTCAATCCCTACATTTGTAGGGATTTGTAGGGATACTATTTTGGATATTTTTATCAAATTATTTTCTGACTCATTTACATCACAACACGAATCCTGAACTATTTCATTTGCTACATCTAAACAATTTTGTAGGGATTTTGGTTGTCTAACAGATGCAATTTGATGTTTAGATGTGTTAATATGTTTATTAAAATTATAAGAATCGCGTGATATATAGTCACAACATAAACAGTATAAATGCGATACGTTTTTATTGGTTGCCATCGGTTGTCTAAATAGACAACAGAAAAAAATAGGGATTTCCGTTTACATAAATTTTAAAAAATGTTATCATAACAAATTGTTTTTTTTAAATGCGGTTCTTGCAGCATTATGATCTAAAATGAAAAACACAATAATCCAATTTCCAAGACTATTTTGGCCAAGTCAAAAATGGACAAAAATAAATGTCCTTTTTTCATTTCTCCAAAATAGTCTTGGAAAAAAGTTTTGAGTGAATTATATAATAAATGAGCAAACGGACTTAAAGAGCACCAGCCCTCCCCCATTTATTATATTATTTTTGGCTTAAAGAAGACCCAACCTTGCGCGTTTTCGTTTTGTTTCTTCTGGATATGCGTCGTGTTCGTTTTTTCGCTCTTCCTTTGACATATTTTTTACTATAACCTCCTCGCCTTGTATTGTTCTTGTTTCCTCCTTTGCTTTTTTGTTTATAGCTTAGCGCAACAATGCCTTTCGGCATAGATAATTCAGGCGGCATATATATCATACCATGCATATCTGCATATGTAGACATAATCTTTCCGTACATTGAACTACAACTTAACATACGCTTCTCCGAGCTAGAAATGGACTTACCTGGATACACCTCCAAATCTATAATTACATAAAAGGTCAATTTTGTATCGTAAAATCTTATATGAGGCGCATTCTGGAGATAGGAAGACACAAAATTACCTAATGCACCTCCCAATTGCACCTTCTGTCCAGATGTTATCTTTACAGGCTCATCGCGATTGTCTATTTTTCTCAACACAATCTGGTACATCTTGTTCAGATATGTATTCAATACTGGAATACGAGGATAGGTATCATTGCGCACACCGTAGTTCCCATTCATATCATAGCCATACGATGCCAAATAAATCATATACTTGATGTAACCTGGCATTTGCACTGAATCAAAAATAAATCGGAGAGGAGGTGCGCCAGCAGAACGCGTTAATCTACCTGCTTGAGGCGTTTTTTCATACATGGCTTCATAATGCCCGATTCCACCTTGTGTATAAAATATGAATACAAACTGGGGTGGATCAATTCGTGGTTTAGGAAATCGCACTGTACTCGGTGCATTATATATTGTATATCTATTTACAATCTCAATATTTATATCAGCGTCATTCTCGTTTATCTCATACAACTTGTAATCATCCGTTTCAATGACACATTGCTTGGTAGACGCATTGTACGATTTTACATTTCCTGTATGGAAGTCTCCAGTCCCATTGAAAAAATTCACACGTACACCAATGCGCAAAGCATTTATATCCGGATCTGTCATAAGCACGATTTTTGTTCCAAAAATATCCTCAAAACACTGTACGGCTAATTCGTCCCCAAGATAATATCTATTCATCGGCTTGGATGGGCCATCTATATTAATGAGTTGGTTTACGGGATCCGACGGCGTTCCGATCAAGTCAGCCAATTGCGATAATGTAATAAATCCGGTATTGTCATCATTGCGAATAAACTGCCAACGCATTTTCGTTTCTTTTCCCAAAAGTGTATTTGGATCTGCGGCTTCCCACTGAGCTATCCCACCATTCAAGTATTGTTGGAATAATATTTCATGCCCTTGTAGAGAATCGGGCTCTTCCGGATTTGGATAATATAGATAATCCTTCAACGCTTTGCGCAATGTTCGCACAGTATACACACCATTATCTAAGTAGGGATTCGGGTTCAAAACAACCATGTTCCCCCGTTTATCCATACGTCTTGGAACAATCAGCGGATTTTCACTCTTTTTTCTATTTTGATCGCTTGATAGAATATCCCTCATGGCATAAAAGAGACAATCGCCTTCACCATTATTCTTCGCGAGTTCCCATCGTTCAACCGCTTTAAGAGTCTCCTCATTTATCACATTGTTTTGACTGTATAATACATCTCTTCGTATTCCTTGTTCCATCGCCAACTCAAGTTGATAAACAAGTTTCTCTTCGGGCGTTCTAACTTTGTTTGGTATTAATTCAATCGCTTTATCTGTCACTTTAGTCTTTACTGGTGACAAATTCTCCGCCAAAAAGTTGGCGGATGCCATTGCATACGGGGAAGCGATATTTTTAGACGGTTCAATTGGACGTTCAGGGCGCCCTTTAGATGTTGGTATAGGTGCAGGTGCAGGTACAGACACACGCGCGGACTGAGGCACTGGCGGAGGAAGTTCTGTAGTTTCCTGTATTGTGCTGGGAGACAAAGGAGGATACATATTTGCAGGTAATGGCGGAGCAGAAGGAATCGGTGCAGGCTTTTGAACAGGAGTCATAATTTTAACATTTGCCAAAGGAACACCTTCTGTTATAGCCACAGCCTTAACTATTTTGGAACTATTATGCGGCACATTTCCAACTTGCACATCATTCGGTATAGAGAGAAGCTCCTTTTTTGCATTGTTATCACGTATTCTGTCATATTGAACATTCAAGTAAGGTAACCCTTTAGATACATATTTTTCAAATAATTTGGTATCTATCTTCCAATCACCAGTTACCCAATCATATGAATGAATTGTATACTGCTCGCCATTGATGTAAAAGGGGCTACCCGACTTGAATAAAATATCCAATGTTGTCCGAATATTTTGATCAATTATACCTTCCACTTTTGCTCCAGTTAAATCGTGCGGATACTGAGACTTGCCAGAAAGTGTTCTTTGTAGTAAACTATTAAACTCATTGCGTCTAAAAAATTGCGTATATAGTTCTTCAGAAGGCTGATCCGGAGGAATATTTGTCACGATAGATTTATTCAATTTTATCAATGGATCAAAACAAATTATATCTGATTTAATATTCGGTACTGTCATAGATGGATTGTATTTGATCCTATTATTATTGCGAATTCGCGTATTGATAAATATTGTTAATGTATTAGGGATTGATGTCATACTATAATACATTTAGATTTTTATGTCTGCTCATTTGTTCTAATAAAATCAAATTTAATCATTGCCTCCTTTTGCGTCTTTTTTAATTTATCCTGTTTCGCCTTTTCTAAAATCATTTCCGCATTTTTGACTTCCTCCTCTGAAACAGTTCCGTCATTATTCGTATCAAGTAATTTGTGTAAAATTCGGTGTTTATGAGGCACCACACATAAGTGACTCTCTTCATTGAATAAATGGTCCGACAAAACAACGAACACCGCCGTTAGAACCAATGCAGTGTATATATCACGAGTACCCATCCATGCCATTGCAAAAACTAAGAGCTGTTTTGTAACAGACATTTTCAAATACTCTTCTGTAGACTTGCTAAATTGAATAGAAATGAATTTTGAACCGACATTCAGCATAATCATAACGACACCCGCGAAGAATTTGCTATTATTCAAATAAAGAACATGGTGATGCATATATTGAAACATGCCTGAAATTCCTTTTGATTTTTCTGGATGATGAACCGCATTCGGCAATGGTGGAGGAGATGGAATTTTTCTAGGTCTAGCCATAATTTGTATACTAACTATACTACATGCAGAAGTTTTTTTCTGAAAAAAAGGACAACTATAATCCTAATTTTCTAGAGATTGTACGCAGATAATTCTTAGTATCGTTTGCTATATCAGAAACAAACAATCGTGTTTTTCTAATTCGCGGGTGATATAACGCACGCACATAAGATACAAATCCTTCTTGTTTCCGTTCTGCATGATAACTAAAGCAGACAATAATGAATATAAGCAAAATAGCAGTAACTATAAATGTAAACATACCCGTTTTTCTCATTGGTCGCCCTTATATATTTTAAAGATTATAGTTTATAAAGTTGGCGCTACATTGGAAGTGACTACAGGCTGTGAAATAGATGCAGGTGTAGGTGTAGGTGTTGGTGTTGGTGTAGGTGTTATATCTGGAGCTACTATAGACTGCAAAACAGGCGCTACATTGGGAGTGACCGTAGGAGTAGATGCTGGTGCTATATCGGAGGTGACTATAGGCTGCGAAGTAGGGGTTATTAATGGCGGTTCTTCGCCTATCATGCTAGGCAAACTAATTACATTCTGAGGTGAAGAATGAGTAAATGTACAATTGACCTCGTCTTCTACATTTTGCTCTGATGTCGCACCAGTTACCGGATCCAAACATGTGAATCCTTCTGGGAAATCCATAGAATTATATAACGAAAAAATGAGGATCACTGAAACAATTCCCAAGAACTTGTTTACTACGGTGAACCCCAAAACAGACAAAATCAATAAGCATCTACCCAAAATGGTATATAATAAAAACTTCATATTTTTACCGGATAAGATCATTATAAATATTACTAAAGCAATAGCTGCAACAATAGAACTATTTTGATTCATTAGCTATACAAATAAACCAGATTTTATTTTAGACTGTAAAATAGACTTTTATAAAAAGCCTCAATTTCAGTGTCTTTTGCAAATAATTATCTTGATTTTTATTAAGAGAATGTCTTTAGCAATGAGTGCGGCTCCATTTAACAATGATAATGATAATGTCCCTCACCAAAATTCTAGTATACATATGAAACGTGGCGCGCATAACAGAACACAAAAAAAATTCCCCGATCAAATTATTGATACCGACAAGGTCAATCAAGTCCTGCAAACGATTCATAATACTCCAGGAAACAATGATGATGATTCTCACGATCTAGGAGAATTCAGTCCTCCGGCTCCGCCTATATCTTCTGGAGTACAGCGAACGAGAGAGCCGACTCAACAAAGAAATACAGGTCAAAAAGAAGGCATGTCTACTTTAGGTAGACAACCTGCACCAGCAGAAGAGTATGTGGATGAAAAGCTCCAATTGAATAATTATCAAACCAATTATGAAAATAAAATTACCGCGCAAGAGTATTACAAAAGGCTCATACCGAATTATGATGGACAGATGGCTGCTAAACAAGATGAATCCATGAACCGATCTTATTATTCTTCTTCTCAACCTCCATCTCCACCACCAGCACAAGCAATTGAGAAGGATGTACTATTTGAAAAATTGAACTACATGATTCATCTTTTAGAGGAACAACAAGATGAGAGAACCGGATCGGTCACCGAAGAGGTTGTGCTTTATTCTTTTTTAGGCATATTCATCATTTTTATTGCCGATTCTTTCTCTCGGATTGGCAAATATACACGATGATTATGAACCCAAAACAAAGACCTTTCTCGGATGGAATGTGTGGTATGCGAAATTATAGAAAAAATAGGCGACCGGCGATACAATCGTCGCATTCGCCTTTCCGTAATGGTTAATAATTTTTATATTGTGAGAAATGGATTCAATTGATAAGAACGAGTATTTATACTTATATTTCCGCAATGATGCAATCGCATGACCAAATCCCTCAATAAAAAGCGCATCTTTTGTTCCTTTGCCTTGGATACTGGCAAAACAACAAACACAATCTTTTCCATGCTGAATAGAGACGCATGTTTTTTTGAAATAATAAGCGGCTAAAATATCGCTGTTCTCCGTATCCAATAAAAAATAGATGTGTAAATTGTAACTGTTTATTAGACTGATTACAGAAGCCAATTCCGCTGTAATACAAATATCAAACTGGTCTCTCTCCTGTTTCATAAAATCCATCAAAAACCGAATATTTTGCTTTGTGCATTCTATCAAGTTATATCTAGGAACAAGCGGTTCAGGATACAACCAATGATCAAGCGGAAACCCATAATTCATATAAACACACAGCGGAACAATTCCTGTTAGTTGTCCTTCTCTCTTGAATAAACTCACTGAAATTTTATCATTTCCATGACGCTGATTATATTCGTGTGTTTGAATCAGTTGCGGTGCGATGCCCTTTTTTCTATAAGATTTGTCCACACACAAATAGTCAACATAATACACGTAAAACTGCGCATTCTTGTTTTTTATAAACACATGCAGCGGTCTAGTAGTCATTGCCCCAATTAGTTTTTTGTGGGGAATCATTGTATTATTTTTGATGTCATGCAATAACTCGTCTTCATAATAAAATGAAATGAAACAAGGATGATTGCGACTGTACCCTAGAAAATAAGGAATCAGGTTCCTTTTTTTCGGTGTGAACCGATTTTCTTTATTTCGCAAAAAATGAAACTGGATCAAGTTTGCGAATTCTGTCATTTTACGCGTTCCGCGTATGGTATCAAAATGTAGTGTAGTAATTTCTTGAAAATTCGTATATCTATTTTTTTTAGGCAAATCGTGCATAATGATTCCGCATGGAAATATATATGAATATAAGTCATATACGTGAAACACCGGTTGATAATACCAGAACCCGTACCTAAGACGAATATAAATATACATGATCAATATAAAAACACACAAAAAAACGAGTATAGAATAAATATATGTCATAGTTGTTGTTATTGGGGTGTATGTTGATCATTTAGATAAAAAAGCAAAATTTTAAACTTGTCATGTATTATTATGGAAAATATTTGTGCAATATGTCACGCCGATCCGTCAAGTCACTCATTCTCTAAGATGTATAAAACAGATAATACAACCGTATTTTATACGTGTCCGGCCAATGCTACCAAATATTACGATACAGCTGGAATCATAAACCATTATGATGCCATGTTGAGAGAAAACGGGGATGGACAGTGGATATGGGTTTTTGATAGCAAAGGATTTGGAATAAAGCACATGCTTGAATTGAATACGGGTATAGAAATCGCCAAATTAATTACACAAAAATATTCCAAAACATTGAAGAAAATTAAAGTAATAAATCCTACATGGTATATCTTCATGGCTTACAACACAATAAAATTCTTTTTGAGTGAAGAGCTGCGTTCTATTATAGACTTTGATTGATTCGCTAATTCGGCTTTGTAAAGATATACAAATATTGATATTCATATCCCACCTTTAAGAGATCTATTTTTCCTTGTACAATAAAGCCAGCATTTTTTGCTTTAACGATGATATTTTTATCGGGTTCCATGTAAAAAATATGTTTGTTTTTGCGCGTTTTTCCAGAGTTTTTGTCCTTGAACTTTTCGTTAAATGTCGCCATATCTTTGTCCTGATCCAAATGAAAGTTCGCGGAATATTCCATATTATTGAAAACGACTTTGGATTGAGTGATTCTTTCTTTAGCATATTTCTGTGGAGAAACCAAGAAGAGCGGATTGGCGGGGGGCAATATGGGATCAAATAATTCGCGCTCCACCAAATGCACGACCAAGTAACCGCCTGGCATCAACCATTTCATACAATTTGCAAAAAAGGCGTCTTTATTTTTGAAGTAATAAATACTAAAATACAGGCAAAATATGTGAGTATATGAATCGCGCTTGAACAAATTCGCGTTTATAGCATCGCCTTGCACAAAATTCAATTCAGGATAATTTTGCTTCGCTTTTTTCACCATTGCGCTAGAGATGTCTACACCCATAGCATGTAGGCCTTTTTGTTCCATCAATGCGACATGATGACCTGTACCACTTCCTATATCCAGGATAATACTCTCGCTCGTCGGTTTGGTAGCATTCAATATCTCTCCAACCTCGTACAAGTCTTTGGCCTGACTGTATACCAGATGATCATATATATCCGCATAAAAATTATCATAGACAGCAGGCCCTTCTTTGAATGTAAAGGTCTCGTTTTGTTCAAAGCCTTCCTGCATTGTTTTGCGATTTGTAATGGCATTGAAAGCCACGACTATGAGTAATATAGCAGATACGATTAATAAAACTTTTGCCCATAGAGATAATTTATTGAAATTTGTAGTTTTTTTCATTGCTATATGTTATTCGCATATTTTTTTTGTATAAATTGTATTATATGTCAGCAGACTCTGAAATAAATGATATACGTCAACCAAAAGAGTTCAAAGGGATCACATTTTCCGAATTCAAAAAATCCGATGTGAAGAAAGAACTACTAAATAGTTTAATTAATGCTAAACTAGAACCCGCTTGTTATTGGAGCGCCGAATTAATATGTGCAGGACATTACAGTGACCTATGGGATTTTATATTGTTTTTTTATAGCAAATATGTGCATCTAGGGAATCCTAAATTAGCTATATATTTAGAACTCCGTATCAAAAATTTCAGAGATATTGTGGAGAATGGATATAATGGGAATGAAATCCGAATGCGTAATAGCGAAAAAATCCGGAAGCTCTTTTGTGAAATTATTGGTATCTTATGCGAAGCAGAGAGAAAACACAGTTTTGATGAGATAAAAATTAAGTTATCCGACTTTGACATGACTGAAATCAGCGATAAGTTGAAAGCGCCAGATGTTCATTATGCCGAGCCTATATTTCAAAAAGAAGACCCCAAAGAGCTCTATATTGCAGCCAATGAACTCGCATTCAATATATCTAAAGATGGCAAGAATATTATCAATGCGTGTTATTGGATGGAATGGATTATGGAATTTGAATCTGTTTGCAAAGCAAAGAAGGACAAATGCCTATGTGAGAGAAGAACTCATATACTGGTAGATGCGAAGTTTCAACTAGATATTGTTTGGATTATTTGGGATATATTTTTAAAAGAAGCAGAATTAAAACACACCCTAGTAAAAAAAGTATTGAAAAGTCTGTTAACGCTGTTTACTTTGAAATACACAACAAGCAGTTATAAAAAACGCAAATTTATCATGTACTTTGCGGTTTCTCTCCTGGTTGAACCTATAAACATCGGTGAAGAACTTTTGAAAGAGAAAACGAAAGAAAAGATCGGAATTATTGTCAAAAAAATAGACTTTATCTATAAACAAATCAAGAAAAACGAGAGAAGTCCGAATACGGATTATTTATTTAAAGATGTCAAACAATCAAACTTGGAGAAAACAATTGAAAAATTAGAAAAGATGAATAATTTTGGAGAGACGTATATACCGCGAGTCTAACTCTTTCGTAGCTGAAGTAACCAAATATGATTACTTTAGCCACTCAAAAATTCCCTTTCAGGCATGAAAGGGTTAAATGAGGACCGCGATAAAAATATTTGTAATATATATTAATGCCTACAAGAAGATATGTGCGCCAGCGAAGCCATAAAAAAGGAGGCAGCACACGCAAGGCGTATAAGAACGGTAATAATAACAGTTCGCTTTCGTCATTTGAGCAAGAAATAACAGTCGTATTTTTGGAAATGCTGAACACGATAAAGTTATATCATTGGAAGACTTATAGTTACGCGACACACAAAGCGACCGATGAGCTTTATTCCAAGCTAGGAGAAAACATTGATAAATTTATAGAGGTTTTACTTGGAAAAGCCGGAAACAGAACACAACTGACATCCGTAAAAATGATTCCGCTCAAAGATATGAGATCCCCGGAAGAATTCAAAAGAGAAATAATATCGTATAAAAACTACTTGGTTGGATTAGACACAAAAAAAGCGTTAAATCTGATGTCTAACTCGGATCTCTTCAATATTCGCGACGAAATATTAGGCGATTTGAATCAGTTTTTATACTTGTATTCTTTCAAATAAATCATTTCAACACCTGATATAGGCTGTTGAAATGATAAAAAATATTATAATGCGTTTATATATCATGAGCGATAAGAGAAAAATTCTGATTGTGTTTGATATTGATGAAACACTAATTCAATTTATACCCAAAAAAGTATCGCACAAATGGATTAATCTACCGGAAAATATAAAATCAAGATTTAAATATATAGAAGACGCCGGGAGTTATATTATTTTTAGACCTTATTTGCAAAATTTGTTAAATTATCTTACAAATAATGATGATAAAATTCAGCTCGCTATTTGGACATATTCTGACAGGGAATATGCAGAAAATATTGCGAATATTATTATAAAAAAGTTTAAATTACCTCAAGATATATTCTTGTTCAGATTTGGAAATGAAGATGTCGTGGAAGCAGGCGAGGACAATCCTAAGAATTTAGAATATGTTTGGAAAAAATATCCCGAATACAACAAATTTAATACATTTCTGGTAGATGACCGAGCTGCGAATATTTATCATAATGTGAATATTTTGAATGGAGTCTATATTCAGCCATTTGCTCCTTTTGGGGTTGAAAGAAGCCGAACAGAGGGAACTAAGAAAACCATGGAAGATGCGATAAATGATACGGTTTTTCAAAAATTGGAAATAATCTGTAATGGTTGCATCAATTATGTAGAGGGTTGTAACGATCAAGAGATTGAAGAGGCATTTACAGTAGAACCAATATTTCTTCCAAAACGTGTAATAAAAAGTGGATTGGGAACGTATCTTAAAATGTACAATAAACAAGGTAAAATTGTACAGATTATGACGATTGGCGCACCGGCGCTAGATAACAAATTAACTGTAACTACTGGTGGGAAAAATACACGAAGACGGAGAAGACGGCAACGGAGCGGTCGTTATCATAGTGGTAAAACTACGAAGAAAAATAGAAAGTCGCGACGAAACAAAAAAATTTAATATATTTATTTTTAGTATAATGGATGACTCTACAAATAAACAAAACTTGTCCACATTATTAGGATCCGATGACTCAATATCGCCGAACAACCAAAGTAGTATTTTTTCTTCTTGGGCGTTTTGGTTTATCATTGTGTTACTTACCGCTTTCTTTTCCCTCACACTCTATAATTATTTAGCAAAAGGAAACCAAGGATCTATTAATATCAATAATGCTTGGGATCAAATAAAACAATCCGTCACTAAATTATTCAAGCATGACTCTGATAAACCTACAGACGATAAATCGGATGTACCTGACACTGCGACAGTAGCGCAAAATGCAACTCCTTCCGCTATTCCTAGTCAAGTGCAACAAAATCAGGAACCCAGCCCAACTGCGGCAAAAATAGGTGGATCCACTACATTACCAGGGCAAGCACCCGCATCCGCACCCGCACCTGCTACAACTTCTCCAGCAAACGAACCACCAAATATGGATAGAAACACGTTGAATAAAGCTCTCAATAACGCACAACAACATGAGCAAGATTATTATGCAGACGATTCATATAGCAGTATTCAAAAAACCAAATCAGGAAATAAATCTGGATGGTGTTATATTGGCGAAGACAGAGGGTTCCGAAGCTGTATTTCTGTCGGAGAAGCAGATACTTGCATGACAGGAGATATATTCCCAACTCAGGATATATGTATCAACCCGACCTTGAGGATGTAAAAAACTTGTACCCCACTGGGAATTTGTTCCCACTATTTGTCATAATATAGCGCTGTCTAGGATAGTGTGTAGGAAAAATGCCGCTATTGTAACAAAGATTAATTATGGGACCTGGAACATCCGAGGCACTTGTTGGAATACAATAGTTGGTCAATCCATTGTTACAAGTGAGAGTATCTCTTATACGCGGTAGCTGTTGAGTGTTTGGAAGACTGGTTGTTTGCGTTTGAGAAGCCCATGTGGTCGTTCGGTTTGTCCACATCCCCTTGGCAATCTGTGAATAACGCTGTTTTTTAGTTATATTAGAGCTATTTTCTTTGTATTGCAGTATATTTCCCTTGTTTATTACGTCAAACTCATAAGCTACCTGGCTCAATGGAACCGTTTTTTTCAAATATGGTATATATATATATTCAGAGGCAGTCGTATTTGTAGAACATTGATTCTGTACGCGACTCCATACCCGTGATGGATCTGGAGGAAGTCCTCGTAATGGGAAGCAATCAGGCATTATTTTATATAATTCAACTATATATAAAATATCTATTTTTTGCTTTTTCTTTTTGCTTTTTCTTTTTGCTTTTTATTTCCGTTTTTCGTTTCTACATTATAACCATCCGGCATTTTGCCTCCTAATTATGTTCATTACCCTTTGTTGCTTTGCAACTCCGACTCCTCACTAAAATCCGTCCTGATAACCGAGGGATGGATTGAATTGATCTCCATTTCCATAGAAAAACCAACGCAACGACAAGTAATTTGGATTTCTCATGGTCATTGAGTTGGATCCAACCATCTTTCTATTCGGTCCTCGTCTGGCAATGGCCGCAATTTCTGAAGTACTCAACGCATAATTAAAATACCACAAGTTAGAGACATATCCGGCAAACCCACCATTTGCACATAACCATACATCACCGTAATTTTGTTTGGGAACACCATTCAATATTACACTTTGTGTAATAACACCGTTAATATAAATATCCAATGTGGTATTTTTGCAGCGAATCATCACATTCATCCATTTATTCAAAGGAATATCTGGTATATCTACGGTTTCATTTACATTATTGTAAGTATTCATGATTATATGTAATGCATTTGTATTGGGAGCAATATACAAACCTGGCGCATTATTTAAGACGATAATTCCATCCTTGGTGGTAGTTGTTGGCGCATCTCCTTTGCTAAAAACATGCTTGTATACACCTGCTTGATAAGTTATCTCGTCAATAAACATCCAGATAGACCATGTAAACTCAATACCTTGATTCTGGTTCACTGAACGCTGTACTGTTACAGCTCCCGCTGTATTTGGAACCTGTGGATAATTAACCATTATTTTGGCGTCTTGCATGCCATCAAAAAAGTGAGGAGATGGGTTGGAAGAAAGCGCCCATGTGATTGCACGTATACCTAAACTTAGTAATATGACAAATATGAATAGAATGAAGATCAAGAATGCCACTTTCGCAATTATTGTATTTGATTGCAAAAAATCCTTGGTCCCTTGTAATGGTTGATTTATAGAAAACTGATTGTAATTAGAGCCTGTGCCAAATCCTGCAAATCCACTAGACATCTGTATATATATATATGTTATGAAAAAAACCACATCTTATACTTTTAGAAAGTATATGTCACACGACTTAAATCCCAATTTACACTTGTTATACCCATCCGGCATTCTGCCTTCTGAATATGCTCGTCGCTAAAACGAATTCTGTATTTATATAGTGATCTGACTTGTTGTGGAATTATCAGTAAGAATAGATAACTGCAATTGATACTTGCCAAACAAACTTCCGAATATTCCTTGACCATATCCTTTTGTGTAAATATTCCACACTGTCTGTGGGTCGGTAGCATTATTCCAATATTGTAGTTTAGATGTCCACCCCCAGAATCCACCATTGGGTGTCAAGTACAAGTTTGCATTGGGGTTGACATTAGCTGTACCAGGTAAAATACCAGTTCTCACTAATTTTCCATCAATGTAAATATCTAAAGTTCGTCCATAAACACTTACAAACAGGTGGGTCCATCGTTGAATAGGAATATTGGTGATCTCCACATTGTGGACAATACCGAGTGGAACACTGCCGCTCGCTGGTATAGCCGCACTGCTTGAGTAGCATGTTACAGAAACTATTAAGTTGTTCGCTTTAGTGTCTAAAACAACAAATGGACAAGGTTGAAGCGACGCTACATCTATATTTCCACCTGAACCACTAGTAGTAGTAGAACCTATTGTTGGACTAGCTCCAGATATACTTGATGAAGTTGATGTGGTATTTCCTGTGGTACCTGTCAACGCTGTAGCTGATCTTCCTAAAATAACTTTTGTCTCCCCATAACGATAATTCCAATCATCAATATTGAACCACACTGAATAAGAAAAATTACCTGAAGAACCTTGTTTTGATGTTAATTTACTTGCAGGAATTGTCGTCATCACGGTTCCATCCATCACACTTCCAGATAGGGTTTGTGCATCGCGACTTATATAGTAAATGATTGCGTACAATAATACTAGCACTATAACAATTAAGAGAATGGATCCGACAGTCATTATATACTATATGAATAAAATTATTGAATCATCCACAGAATTATCCGGCATTCTGTCTCCTAATTCTATTCGTCATCTTCCGTCACTTCGCAACTCCAAAACCTCTCAAAATATCTCTTTTCTTATATTTTTGTTTTTGCCAATGTTGGCGGCGTTTTATTCTTTACAGAATTATACAAATAATAAATTTGATTAGCATCTAAAACATTTTTGAAGTAAGTCAAGTTACAAATACCTCCTTTAATGCCTGGACTCGCGCCAATAGACATTGTGTCTAAAGACATGTAGTGTATCACATTTGATTCAGATTTCACCAATGTTCCATTATAAAAAATATCTAAAGTACCTCCATTATAATTTACAATAATGCTATTCCATTTTTGCAATAAAACTTTTTCCTCTTTGTAAATAATTCGTGGTTCAGGTTTATCAGACGCGTCTGTCGGTGCCACGGTAATCATGATAGTATTTGTAAACCCATTATACAGTATTGTAGGCTTGCCTCCATAATCAAAAACTGGAATATATGTGTCTTTATCTACGCCCATAGAAGTGGAAAATGAATCAATATATATCCACATGGAAATACCGTAGTTATAATCGTATTTTCCGGCCAAACTGATCGCTTTAGGGTCAATATTATTGAGAGATCCATAGGTGTCTAAAACACTGCGATTTGCAATTGATATTGGTTCATTTACCACGACTTTCCCTCCTTGTGTAATAAATCTATTTTCAATCATGGGTACAACGAATAGGTAAATTAAATACAATATTATCAATAAAATCGCCAAAAAAAGCATTATAATTTCTGTTCTGTTTGTCTTGTTTTTTTCTGATTGATACATGGCAACAATATAATCAACAATATTCATAAAAAGACAAGGAATATAGAATAGAATATTTGTAAGAAATCTCATAATTGGAGAACTCTGCACATAATTATTGGATAAAAAAATCTTGTAAATAAGACCAAACATCACTACAATGATGAGAAGGTTCAATATCAATGATATAATGCTTGATCTATTAGATAGATTATTTATACTAGTCACCACCCAATAAATCAATGCACCAGAGCTGGCAATGCATACTAGAAATATCAACGCTTTAACAAAATATTCATATACTGGAACTGTAGTATTTTCAGTAATATGCAACTCTTGTGCATTTGTAAATGCATATGTATACCAAACCATCATCGCCCATAAAAACACGCCTACTAGAATGGTAACAAATGTGGTATACCCGAAATACTTGGAAGCAATGGAGTATGGATCCTTATAATAGAATACAAACATTGAAATAAGGAATACGGCTAGTACCAATCCATATTTCAATCGGCGTTTCAATAAAAAATTATATGGATTTCTTGTGTTTTGACCTGTGTATGAAGATACATATGAAGCTACAGATGAAACAGCATTTTTAATTCGTTTGCTAGCATTTTCCATATAAGGTAAGTATTATATTATGTTTACATTATATTTTCCAGAACCAAAAAGGTATAATATCAGCGAAATTGTGAGGAACCGAAGTCGCGAAAGACACTTGTGAGGAGCAGGAGTCGCGAAGCGACGGAGAGCGAGGAGCATATTCATCCGGCATTCTGCCTCCTGAATATGAACAAAATTAGCAGGCATAATGCCGGATAATTTTACATATTCTCCATTGCGGTTTTCTTTCCGTGACATTCTCTACACAATGCAACTAAATTATCCACGTCATTTCCGCCGCCATATTCAAGGCGCTTTTTATGATCTACCTCAAACCATGCAGTGAGTTGATTGTTACAGTGACCACATTTCCAATTCTGTTGTGAGGCAACAAATTTCTTCTTGGTTTCGCTTACAGATCGCTTCGTCGCGTTTTTGCCAGACTGAAGGATTCTTTTCTCTCCCAAATCATTTGAATTCATAAACGATGACATAAAAGAGCCGGTTCTATTTTCCCCCTCTCCGTCTGCGTTTTCTCCGCCGCCCCATTGTGTTTTTGATGTAAAGTCCATAATCGGATTCAACATATCCATAGACGATTTATCTATTGGCATATATTTTACCATATTATTTGCACACAACAACATATTCTTACACTCTGCTGGATTGCGTTTCATCACCAAATAAAGTCCTATACCCAGACATCCATAAAAGATCATTTTGTAGTACTTTTTACCAGCCATTAACATTTTAGTGTATTTTCCGTCGTGATATGTGTTATATATAAAAAAGGCTGTGATGCCTAATATGAATAGTTCTAATCTCATACAATCAGATTAGAAAAAATATGGAGAATAGCGAGAAGCCGAATCATTTTATCCCTCTATCATAAAATTTGTATATGCTGGACTCACTTTCATATCATCATGTGGTTCTATACCACAAATAGAATATACCTTGGAATCTTTGCAATATAACTTGATGAATCGCGAAACGTTGGATTGGTAATCCAAAACAACAATATCCGATTTTTTTATGATTTCAATTGCGCATAAAAGTTTTTCGGTATGTTCCTTTTTTTGCGGTGCATTCATCTGGTCTATTGCGATTTTATTTTCTGATACAATTTCTTTTAATTTATCCTTATCGCGATCATCAAGTGTATTTTTATAATTATCTGAAACTAATGTTCCTCCATTATCTGACTCGTCTGTTATATAAAAAACCTCTAAATCAATTTTGTTTGTTTTTATATATTCAACATATTTCATCACTTCACGGTGGTCATCCGAATTTACAAATAAATTTTTACAAGTATTGTTTTCTTTTTCCATCTGTTTCAACAAATAATCAATATAAATCTCAACTGAATAGTATTTGCTTTCATGTACAAGTTTGTCTCCACACCTTACGTAAATGGAATTGTATTTTTCTGGAAGTTGTATGCTTCTGCAATACTCTTGTGTTCTCTCAATTAGAGATTCATTCAAAATATATAGATCACTTATTGCTGTTTTGAATGTATGAAGTGAAACTTTGGGATGATAACTAAATCCATGATTGAATTGACCTTGTATCGTAGAATCTTTTGGTATATCATTATTATTTTTTATTGGACAAATTTTTTTCATGTCTATAATAAAATAGTCTTCTAGTCCCTTGTCATATGAGTATATCCAACCATTATCATTTACATATAACTGTCCCATTTGATAATAGTCGCAATATATGAATAATTCTAATAAAAAAAAATAATTAGCAAAAAAACCAGGCACAACATTCGGGTCTGGATGGATCATATCATATATATATGCATTGTTTTTCATGATATATAATAAATATTATTATATTATAAATTTAATTATACCGCAATAATTCTAGTAAAAATATGTCAAATTTGCGTTGTCGTATTTGCTTGTTAAACCTGTGCCGGCGATGTGTCCCCACATAGGAATAAAAATCTCCTGTGCATTCCCCAAATATACCGATGAAAAACAATACAAACTGCGCGAACAAATGATAACATCACAATTGCACAAGTAAATCAAATCATCGTCCATATTTTCACTTCGGACAGTTGGGTATGGTAATTCAATTTTGCCCAAAGGGGAAGCCACAATCACTATCTCATGATCAGGATATTTTGTTTTTGCTTGATCTATGATACGCTGTATCCTATCTTCAGCAATAGGTGCTTGACAATCATAGGAATTATAATTGCGTCCCCACCCATTTACAAAAATGCCGCGTTCATAGCAATACCTATGTTCTTCATCCAAGTCAATATTTATATTTCCGTTATTAATTTTATCGCGATAGTAATTGCTTGAAAAAATTCCCTCGTAGTCAAACCGAGTTTCAACATCATCCAATCGTAAATGAACACCTATTGTTTTTTTGGTGGGTATTGAATAAGGAATAAAGGTGTTTAATATGGTTCTCATTTTTGCGAATAGATGCTTCTTAAAGTAGCTGACTAAATCACATTTAATTTTCTTACAAACAATCATATTATTTCCAGGCCAATCCTGCTCGCTATGTTCTACCCAATCCAATGTTGGTCCATGATCATGATTGCCTAGCGATTCACCCAATTCAAAATTATATTCATCAACAAACTTAATTATTGTTTTTATAAAAATACTGTCAGAAAAATGCAATCCATGATGATGAATAAAATATTTATGATAATGAGCATATATAATTTGCATTATATACCATGTTAAGTTGGCTCCCATTCTATCTGGTCTATTTTTCAAAATAATGAACATGTATAGTTGTAGAATATATATTTTTTTGTGTATAAAAACGTATATAATCATTCAATATTCTGCCTCTTGAATATACTCGTCGTCTTCTGTTGCTAACTTCGTAAAGCAACTCCTGTTTCTTACTACATTATAATAGATTGTATCGTAAGCTATGTACTAATTTTTCTACGGAAATAGGTTCAGTCGCAGTTTCATAAAGATGTTTCATATAAATACTGGACAGGGCTTTGATAGGTAATCGTCTTTCATGCCTATATTCTAAAATAGAAGAATAAGCCATTACAAATCCCCAAATATCAATATTTTTCAAGTATACCTCTTTAAAATATTTCATCATCTGAAAATCCCCATTTTTCGTATATTTTACTAAAATTCTTGCCAAATACGGTATAATTACCGCATCCAATATATTTTCTTTTCCAGAAATGATTTTCCACAAGGATATTATTAATCTGCGGTGTCCGGATCCGCGTTTTTTATCCCATTCTTCAATATATTTTCGTAAAAAAACGACTATCGCATCATTCTCTGAGGTAGTGTGCAACTTCAGAAACTCCTTGTACATTTTCGGAAACGTATCATTCATCAGAATAGAGGAAAACGGCAAATTGTATTGAAATGGTTTCTTGTACATAATGTAAGGAATCTTTCCATCATCATACTTTGTTGAAAGCCCCCAGTCTATCAACCGCACATTGTGGGTTTGAGGATCTATTAGCATATTGGATTCTTTTACATCCGCGTGATATATATTATACTTGTTCATTGGTACAATACCATGCTCTAGAAGCTTAATCAACGACTCATTCAAGGATTTTAACTGTATATTTGATAATCCGGAATCAACATATTCACCTACATTTATACCTCCATCCGGTAAATTCAGGCTGTCTAATTTATCCAACGATTGATTGATATTATCTTTGGTTATTTCTTCACTTTTCAACGCTTTACATTTGGAATCAAACATCTCTAGATCTGATGAAGATAGGCGGGCTGGCTGACAAATAGACGCACCTTCAATGATAAAATACTCCTTATAATTAGGTATTTTTTTCAAGATGGGTAAAAATTTTACGATTTCGGTGTATTCATTTATTGTATGTCGCTTGCTCATTAATTTACTGATGGTTCCAGAGACACGTCGCCGCGATCCTTTGCATTTGAGTGCTGGACGAAATACACAACCATAGCCTCCTGAACCGATAACCTTACCACCTTTTCTTATACGTCTGGATTCTCGTTGTTTTCGTGTTTGTGTTCGCGTTTGTGTTCGCGTTCGGGATTTATTTTTTTTTGTATTTTTTGATGTCATTTTGTTGTCGTTATAATACCACAAGATAATATTTGAAAATGGTGCTTTCCTAGAAATAATTATTTATCATACAGGAAATAAATTCCTCCGCCGATTAGAAAAACAATCCCAAAATAGATTGCTTTTTTTTTCAATTGATAATATTCCGCTATTTTCACATTTTTCGGTTTATAAGCATCGTAGTATTGTGTATAAAACTGACTGAGGCTTATTTTCGGCTTTTCCAATTTCTCGTTGATTTTATTATGAATAAAATGCATCCATCGTATAAACGAATCGCGCGAATCCAAATAAGGAGCTACTGGGTATTGATCTAGCAACTTGCTAAAATCACCGGCCATTTGTTCTATAGGAATAAACAAGTGCAAATTGTGTATGAATTCGTAATATTTTTTTTTTGTTACACTGCTTGGGTATTTGGGGTAATTCAATGAAATCGTATGCAATAGGAACCAGTAGTGTGGACCCCAAACTGCCGGATCTAATCCCATTGAGATAAATCAACATAAAAACATTCTACTTTAAACATATATTCACCCATGTATAAAACAGGAACTCAATGCAATAATTGTGGCAAACAAGGCCATCAGTTTCATCAGTGCAAACTACCTATTACAAGCTATGGCATTATTTTATGCAGACCAAGTACCAAGGGATTACAATTTCTAATGATACGCCGAAAAGATAGCTTTGGGTATATTGATTTTATTCGCGGAAATTATTCGCCTTATAATTTGGAACAGCTGCAAAATAGTATCAATGAAATGTCGCTTGCTGAAAAGCATGGTATAATTAGTCAACCTTTTGAAAATTTGTGGAAGATGATGTGGGGATCCATAAACGGCACAAAGTATCGCAACGAAGAAATGGCTTCATCAAAAAAATTTGAGCTCATTACAAATGGAGTTGTTGTAAACAATGAAACTTATACATTGAACGATTTAGTAAATTCCAGTGAAACCAGCTGGCCTGAAACAGAGTGGGAATTCCCGAAAGGGCGGCGCAATCATCTTGAAAAAGATTTAGAATGCGCTTTACGTGAATTTGAGGAAGAAACGGGCTATTCAAAATCAACGATCTCTATTATTGAAAATATATTGCCTTTTGAAGAGATCTTCATTGGATCCAACCACAAGTCGTACAAGCATAAATATTTTTTGGCATATATAAATTCCTCCTCTGAAGGGGATAATATGAATAATTATCAGCAATCTGAAGTGAGTAAATTAGAATGGAAAACATTGGACGACTGCTTAAAATGTATTCGCCCGTATAATTTAGAGAAGAAAAAAATAATTATGAATATTTATAACCTTTTACAACAATATAGATTATACGCCTAATATATATAATACTCATGGAAGTGCCTCCAATTGGCGAATCATATGTCTCATTAAATCCTCATCAAGAGAATGAGGAGGATATTTTGAGGGAGCAATATTTATTAAATAAGTGCAATAATCCGGAAAATGTTTATAGCAAAGAATGCAACAAATTTTTGTTGAAAAAAGAGCTTCTTGAACATGATACTTTAGCGAGAGATGACGCCAATAATGATATGCTATATCCGAGTTTGGATGATCCGAATTTTATTATAAAGATCGCTGAAAAAAAAGAATTTAATGATACTCAATACGATGGGACGATATACAATATCAAAGAACAGGCGGAGATTCTGGGAAAGGCTGAATTTGAATTGGCGCCTCATCAAGTATTTGTCCGGAATTTTCTCTCTTTTCAAACACCGTACAATAGTTTATTATTGTATCATAATCTAGGAACAGGAAAGACCTGCAGCGCAATTGGTGTTTGTGAAGAGATGCGTACATACTTGAAGCAAATTGGTATGCAAAAACGAATAATCGTTGTGGCTTCGCCAAATGTGCAAGAGAATTTCCGAGTACAGTTGTTTGACGAGAGAAAACTAAAGCTTGTTGATGGTCTCTGGAATATTCGCGCATGTACGGGAAACAAACTGATTAAAGAGGTCAATCCGATGAATATGAAAAATATGCCGAGAGAAAAGGTGATTAACCAGATTAATACATTGATCAATACATCCTATTTATTCTTGGGGTACGACAGTTTTGCGAATTATATCGGAAATATTGCCAATGGGAAAGACCGGACCACAATAAGTAAAGCACGGGCTTTACAGAATTTAAAGAATGAATTTAATAATCGTCTTATTCTAATTGATGAGATTCATAATATTCGCATTTCAGAAGACAATGAAAATAAAAAGGTCGCGCAATATTTGATGTTGTTAGTCAAGTCAGCAGATAATTTACGTTTGTTGCTTCTCTCTGCTACACCGATGTATAATACATATCGCGAGATTATATGGTTATTAAATCTAATGAATGCAAATGATCGCCGGGGTCTTATAGACATTAAAAATGTGTTTGACAAGTTCGGAAACTTCAAGGTTGGTGGTGAGGAACTATTGATACGAAAGGCGACCGGATATGTTTCCTATGTTCGTGGAGAGAACCCATATACATTTCCATTTCGTATATTTCCTACTATTTTTAGTCCGGAGAATACATTTACAAAACTCGCGTATCCGCAATATCAGATGAATGGAAAGCGTATTCGTCCGGAAGATACGCTCAATATATTGAAAAGTCAATTGTATATTACCAATATTGGACTATATCAGTCGCTGGTTTATCGTTATATTATTGATGAATTGCGAAAACAAAAAATAGCCACGACGACTGCAAAAGGAGTTGTGCGCGAAATGCCCAATTTTGAGAATATGGAGTCCTTTGGCTATGTATTATTACAGTTACCGTTGGAGTCATTAAATATTGTTTATCCCATTGATGATTTGGAGAGTTTGGTGCAGCGTATTTCTCCGTTAGAGAATTATTCGGATGGATCGTTTGAAGAGTCTTTGGGTATTGAGCGGATGGTTTCCAATGGAGAGCCCGCGTCTGCGCCCGCACAAGTGGTAGAACCTTCTACAACAATTGGAAGTGCCATAGCCTCATTTTTACCGTCCGCGTTATCTGAACAAATCCTTCCAGAAAGGAAAGAATCTGAAAAGATCCCTGAGGCGGTGGCGCCGCTAGAGAATGAAGATTTGGTACGTGAGAATCAACGTCTTATTGCAGAATTGCAGAAATGCGTAGGTAAGAAAACAGTGCCCGAGGAGTCGGAGGAAGAGTCTGAGTCTGAGTCTGAATCTGAGTCTGAATCTGAGTCTGAGTCTGAGTCGGAAGAGGAAGAGGCAGTAAAAATAAACTTGACAAGAAAACCTTCTAGTGAGCGTTCCATTCCGAGTTCTGGAGGAGATCCAGATTCAGCTAACATATCATCTATAAATGTGCACAACCTTACTGGACGAAAGGGATTGCAACGCTTAATGAATTTTGTAGACAGTAAATCACCTCCTGAAAAAGGATCCTTTGAATATAAATCGGATAAATATGGCAGAATTTTCTCTCCATCCGAGATTGGGAAATACAGCGCCAAAATAAAGAGCATTTGTGATCATATTTTAAATTCAGAAGGAATCGTTTTAATTTATTCTCAATATATTGACGCAGGATTGATACCAATGGCACTCGCCTTGGAAGAAATTGGATTCGTACGCAGTCATGGTCGCTCTTTGTTCAAGACACCTCCAACCCCTCCAATTGACTCTATAACAATGAAGGCGGATCGTAGTGCTCAATTTTCAGTTGCGAAATACTCAATGATTACAGGCGATCCACGACTTTCACCTAACAATGAAATAGAGGTTAAAGCATTAACAAACGATAATAACATAAATGGAGCAAAAATAAAAGTAATCTTAATATCTAGGGCCGGATCTGAAGGCGTTGATTTCAAATTCATTCGCCAAGTACATATTTTGGAGCCATGGTACAATTTAAATCGCACTGAACAGATCATTGGCCGCGCTGTTCGCAGTTTCAGTCACAAAGATCTACCTTTTGAGAAGAGAAATGTTGAAATCTATTTGCATGGTACAATGCTAGAGGAAAACAAGGAAGAAGCTGCTGATTTATATGTATATCGCGTGGCCGAATATAAAGCGATACAAATGGGGCGCGTCAGCCGAATATTGAAAGAGACTGCAGTAGATTGTATTTTGAATCAAGATCAAGTGAATTTTACGCAAGCAAATATGAATGTCAGAGTTGAACAAATATTACCGAATGGAACGGTTCTTCCTGATTTTCAAGTTGGCGATGCCCCTTTCAGCGCCACATGCGATTATATGGAAACATGCGAATTCAAATGCAAACCGTTCAAAGAAATAAACGATGATGATATTAATAATGATACGTATAATGAGTCGTTTATTATGTTAAACTCGGAGAAGATTTTACAAAAAATTAAAAATTTGATGAAGGAGCAATTCTTTTACAAGAAAAAGGATTTAATTGCGAAAATAAATGCGCCGAAGCCATACCCTTATGTGCAGATATATGCCGCCTTGACACAACTAATAGAGGATAGCAACGAATTTATTATAGATAGATACGGTCGGACAGGATACTTGATCAATATTGGCGAATATTACTTGTTTCAGCCGAGTGAGTTGAATTATCCAAATACGTCTATTTTTGATCGGTCGGTTCCAATAGACTACAAACATGAGATGTTGAATTTTGAGTTCAAGAATGGTATTCCGGCTATAATAGAAAAGGAATCTAAAATGGGAGATAAATCAGTCACGGAAGAAGAGGTAACAAATAAGTCTGATGCGGATATGATTTCTTCAGCTGAGGTCGCACCAGAAATTAAGGTTTCGCCTTTGATTCAATCAATGAAAGAAAAATATGAGGAGGCTATTCTTTTCAAAGATACGACTGGTGTAATACCTAGAGGAGACGACAGTTGGTACAAACATTGCGGGCTTGCAATGAAAAAACTGATTGCAGAAGATAATATCCCCTTGCAAAGTTTACTGCTTTATGTGATTGATCATATTATTGATTTATTGCCATACGATGAAAAGTTGGAACTATTGAATTATATAACAAGTTTACAAATTATAGAAGATACGGAATCTTTTGAATACAAAGTAAAAGCATATTTTGACAAATATATACTGCGAGACAAAGGACTAACAGCCATCATTTTTTTCAATGTAAATCTTCGCAGAATATTAATTTTGAATCAAGCCACGAATACATGGAGAGAAGCTGAACCGGAGGACGAGCGCGACTTGGCGAATATTATTAAACAAAGATATACGATTGATATGTCCAAATTCAATCAATTTATCGGGTTCATTGGATATGAACAAAAGAATAAATATTTAGTATTCAAGGTGAAAGACATGATTGCAAAGAGAGCAGCTGGTGCGCGATGTGATCAGGCAACCAAGTCAAAGAACTTGGCTCTTTTGAATAAAATAGTGGGATCAGAAAAATACGATAAAAATAATATCAAACCGCTAGTAGATACAAGCGTGTGTTGTTTAGAGGAATTGCTGATGAGACACTTTAATAATTTGAACAAGGATAATAAAATATGGTTTTTAAATCCTGATACAGCAAAAATATACAAGTTCTAGTGAAGAGCCACCGACATTATTATTCTATGTAAAATGAATATAAAGATAACACAGATATGATACTTGTAGCATACAGCAAATATAAAACGCAATAATTCCGTTTTGAGCTACACGCATTTATGCTCCTATATTTTAGTTGGTTAGAATGCGGGTCTTATAAACCCGTGACCCCAGTTCAAACCTGGGTAGGAGCAAACATTTTTTTACAAACCGTTTTTGTAAAAAAACATAGGAAGGATCAATATTAACCCTTTTATATCTGAAAGAGTTGAAATTGTTATTGATCCAGAATTCAGGCTTCCCGATTTTGTTTGTCGCCCTCCTTTAATGCTTTTTACAATAAAATTGAACAAAATAAACATAAAAGAATAATATCTATACTATATAATGATGGAATTACAAACACAAGCTCAACCTATGAGACCGAAATACAAGAAAAAGGAGCCGAAGTTTGTATCCATTTATTCCCGATGTTTAATAACGAGACAAATTACATTGCCCATGACAGCAGTTGGTAAAAATTTAAAGCAGACTATTGAGCAAAATATTCAGACAACTCTAGAAGGAAAATGTTTAGTGGAAGGCTTTGTAAAGCCGAAGTCAACAAAGATTGTTACTTATTCCAGCGGGCTCATTCAAGGAGTAACAATACAATTTATGATTGTTATTGAATGTGAAGTCTGTTTTCCAGTAGAAGGTATGCTGATTCCATGCGTTGCGAAAAATATTACTAAGGCGGGAATTCGTGCAGAAAGCTCCAATGAAACGCCAAGTCCCATTGTTGTGTTTATTGCTAGGGATCACCATTATAATGCACAGAAGTTTTCGGCTATTCAAGAAGGCGATAAATTCAATGCGCGTGTCATTGGACAAAGATTTGAATTAAATGATAAATATATTTCCATCATTGCAGAGCTTGTTTTAGAAAAAGAGAAGGAACCTTTTAAGAAACCCAAACTAGTATTTGAATAACGTCGGTCGGAATGCCGAATGGTATCATATTCGTCGGGCATTCTGCCTCCTGAATATGCTCATCGCTTTACGATTTCATCTTCATCTTCATCTCCTCGTTATATTACATTACATGCAGAATCAGGAGGCAGGATGCCGGATGATTCTGTTCGTCACTCTCCGTTGCTTCGCAACTCCGGCTCCTCACTAAACCGTTTATTATTTTTTGTTGCGAGGTTTTGTTATACTTTTTCAAAAGTATATTCAAAAGTATATATTCAAAAGTATATTCAAAAGTATATTAGAAAGAGTGCAACAACTATAATTATTATTATGGATCTAAATACTATTCGCGATACGATTGAGGTGATGACAAAGTTTAACCAAGTGGAGATTCTCCGTATTTTGAGTAAGCACAGTGAGGTCACGTTGAATGAGAATAAGTATGGTGTTCATATAAATCTCACTGATTTAGATGAAAGTATCATAAATAAGCTGGTTGTATATATCAACTATGTTAACACACAAGAGTTGGCTCTGAAGCAAGACGAGAAACAGAAGGAGGATTTCAAGAATATATATTTTTCACAAAAAGCATAAACAGTATGCGTTTATATATATAATGGACCCCGAAACAAATTTCAACATTCATTCGCTAGGCAAATATATGTTGACTGAAACACGAATGAGAGAATTTGCATGTAAGCAAATGAATCAAAAATTTAACAAGACCGCGCCAATCGTAGTTGCAAAGTCGCATGTATCCAATCCGACGACACAAGCAGATGTTCCTTTTTTTCCCAAGGAGAAGGACAGTCTTTTTTGGTGCTTTTATATTATGAAATATGGTCTAGATGTTTATCGCGATTTAGGTCAAATAAATATCGTAATTGAAAAGAAGATCAAAATTGAGTATATTGAATTGCTGCGAAAAAATAAACTCGTTCTAAAAACAAACAAGATGGCACCGCTCGCCCACATTGAAAATGCCTTATTGAATGAATTCAAGATTGATATCAAGACATTTTTGGCTCTTTGTGTGGCAGAGAACATGAGTGTCATGTACATTCACAAAAACACGTTTTATGAGCTAAATATTGATACAGATGAAAATAATATCCAGACTGTGGTGCGTGAAGATAATCCGTTGCGATATGGATATGAAGCATCCAAAAATAACCAGACGATACGAGATACAATGTTCAAAATTGATAATTTGTCCAAACCGATCAAAGCGATGTCATCATATAAACTGGATGAGCTTGTCGGATTTTGCGAGAAGCTCGGTATCGTATTGGGAGAGAAACCAAAGAAGAAAGACTATTACGAAAGATTACTGCAATATCTTGGATGATTATTGTGTTGTTGTGAGGAGCAGGAGTCGCGAAGCGACGGAGAGCGACGAGCATATTCAGGAGGCAGAATGCCGGATGAATATGCTTTGCAAAAAAGATAAAGCATAAAATTGAACAAGAATATAAATAATTGTCTAAGTGTTATACAACTATGGCTTCCGCATTTTTCAAAAAAAAACCTACGGAAGGGGATCGGCGGGGGCAAAATAAGCCGCCGCAAGAATTATTTAAAGAGCTTGTTCAGACCTTCTATAACGCAACGCCTTATGTGAAAAATGTCAAAGTCAACCACGAATTAGAGGTGAAGTTTGGTACCCGCGGAATCAAGCCACTCACAAAAATTGATTATGACAATGTTATTCGTAAACTTAAATCGTTGGGATTCACATCTACAAATGAACAAGGTCATTATTTGTTACGAGCAACACATGAATATTTAGACAAGTTTGGTAAATTTAGTGATTCAAATGTGAGAACAGAAATCACCGGATTCCGCGCTATTCAAGAATATTGCAAAACCAACAGTCTCGCAAAATTAAAAGGCATGCCAGAATACTCGCAGTCTGTCAAGTTTGTTAAGAAAATGCGTGTCAAAATGAACGAAGATAAATTATCCGATGTCAATTTCAATGATTTCAACTTTCGCGTTTCCTATCAGACGGAGGATGAATTATCTGTGATGGGTGGAGTTGCGCGAGATATATCTGATAATTGGGAGAAAAGTAAAAAGACATTTCGTTATATTAACCGCGTCACTTTTGCCCATCCAGATTATCCGATTAATGTAGATATAAGTATTGTGAAAAGCTCACACAAAGAAGGATATCGGTTGAAATCGGCATACACCACGGATGAATCTGGCGTCTTTACGAATCCAGAAGTTTATGAGCTAGAACTTGAAGTTAATAATACAAAGCTTGGACCCGGGACGATGTTCAATAGCCCAGATTCCATATTGCAATCATTGCGCAAATGCATCAAATATGTTCTCATGGGCGTACAATGCACGAATTACCCGGTGTCTTATTTTGAGCAAAAAGACGTGCTGCGTTCTTATATGCAACTTCTACATGGCGACAAACATGATCCAGAGAAACGCGTGTATCCGACTGATTTTATAGGTCCCTCCTCATACACTCTGCAAATGCAAAATGTCGCCCCTATCAACGAGAATATGAATGTGCCCAATATCCGCAAAGATTATGTGGTTACGGACAAGGCGGATGGCGATCGCCATCTCTTGTATGTATCCGGAACCGGCAAAATATATTTGATCAATACCAACATGTCGGTTATCTTTACTGGAGCCATAACAAAGGAGAAAGCAGCATTCAATTCATTGTTGGATGGAGAGCTCATCTTGCACAATAAAAGCGGACAATTCATTAATTTGTTTGCCATCTTTGATATTTATTATGTGGCGAGGGATAATGTGCGAGGGTTTGGATTTATATCTGCGACTACAACAGATGAAAAGATCAAGACGCGCTATTCAATCTTGAAAACATTTCTCAAGATATTGAATCCTACCTCTGTTATTGAAGGCGAAGAGTTGAGTCCCATACGACTAGAACATAAGCGATTTTATCCTGAGGCTGTTACACCCGATTCATCGCCCTTGGCTATATTTGCCGCTTGTAAACATATCTTGACCAAAGTAGATAATGGCCTATTTGAATATAATACAGACGGGCTTATATTCACGCCGGCATTCATGGGGGTCGGCGGAGATGCAATTGGAAAGACCGGCAAGCTCGGAAAGATTACATGGGAGTATTCCTTCAAGTGGAAACCGGCTGAATTCAATACGATTGATTTCCTTGTCACCACAAAGAAACAAGCGAATGGAGATGAGATTGTAACACCCATATTTGAAGACGGCGTCTCTTCAACCGATTTGAGCCAATATAAAACGATCATTCTGCGATGCGGATTCAGTGAACGCGATCACGGATATATCAATCCGTGCCAAGATGTTCTAGATGATAAACTTCCCGATTTTGGAGATAGAGACAACGAGTCCAATTACAAGCCTGTGCAATTCTATCCGACGAGTCCATACGATTCTCGTGCTGGAATATGTAATATTATGTTGAAAAAAGACGATACAGGTGTAATGCAGATGTTTTCGGAAGAGGGTGAGGTGTTTGAGGACAATACTATTGTGGAGTTTTCATATGATTTTGCACGAGAAGGTGAATGGCGGTGGGTGCCATTGCGTGTCCGATATGATAAGACATCTGAGCTCCGACAAGGATTCAGCCGAAATTATGGCAATGCTTATCATGTTGCAGATAGTAACTGGAAATCTATCCATAATCCAATCACCGCAAATATGATCAGTAATGGATCAACCATTCCGGAATATTTGGGAGACAGCGACGTCTATTACAATAAGAAGCTTTCGTCCAGCAAGACAATCGGCTTGCGCGAGTTCCATAATTTCGTCAAAAGTATACTTATTAAAAGTGTCAGCAAACGAGGAGATACTCTCATTGATTATGCTTGTGGAAAAGGCGGAGATTTCCCGAAATGGGTTCACGCACAGCTGGGATTTGTCTTTGGTATTGATATATCCAAGGATAACTTGGAGAACAAGTTAAATGGAACTTGCGCGCGATTCTTGAATTATCGGAAAACACAGAAACATGTACCCTATGCATTATTCGTACATGGAAACAGCTCACTCAATATTCGCAATGGTACGGCAATGTTGAGCGATAAAGCCATTCAGATTACGAAAGCTGTTTTCGGTGAAGGCTCAAAAGAAGAAGCGAATAAATTAGGAAAAGGTGTTGCGAGACAATTTGGAGTTGGACAGGATGGGTTTAATATCTCATCTTGTCAATTCGCGATGCATTATTTCTTTGAAAATGTGCAGACATTGCAGAACTTTGCGCGAAATTTGGCAGAATGTACAAAATTGGGTGGGTATTTTATTGGAACCGCCTATGACGGAAAATTAGTATTTAATATGTTGAAAAATAAAGACACTGATGAGGGTGTCAGTATTATTGAGGATGGTACCAAGATATGGGAGGTGAAGAAACAATATTCTGGGGCTGAATTTGAAGATGATTCGTCTTGTTTAGGATACACTATAGACGTATATCAAGAGACGATCAATCAACTGATTCCCGAGTTTCTTGTAAACTATGATTATTTCAATCGTGTAATGGAGAATTTCGGGTTTCAGGTAATTTCGCGGGATGAAGCGCGCAATCTGGGATTGCCTGAGGGATCTGGTTTATTCAGCGATCTATATACTACTCTTACGGAAGATGCTCAAAAAAATAGATACAAGGCGAAAGAATATGGCGATGCGCTGCATATGAATGCGTTTGAGAAGAAGATTTCATTCTTGAATAGATATGTTGTATATAAGAAGATTCGCATTGTGAATGCAGTAAAGGTTGTTTTAGATGAAGAAGAGGAAGGAGAGCCCAAGGAAAAGAAAAAGAGAACAGCGGTGCCTTCAAAGAAAACTGCACCCAAGGCGAGGGTGCGCAAACTGAAGAATACGCTTGTTTTGGAGGAGGAATCAAAGAGTTCATCCGAGCCTAAAGAGCCTGAGCTTAAGGAGCCTGAGCCTAAAGAGCCTGAGCCTAAAGAGCCTGAGCCTAAAGAGCCTGAGCCTAAAGAGCCTGAGCCTAAGGAGCCTGAGCCTGAAGTGAAACTAAAGAAACCGCGTAAAGTGAAAGCGAAGAAAGTTGCTCTAGTAATAGAAAATGAAGATTAATGTCTAATCTCCAAACTGTCCCAATTTTGGGACAATTTGGAAAATTAGCATATGCCTTTATTTGTAATTGTTACCAAAATTGGTAACAATTACAAAGTAATCTCCAGGCTCATTTATGAGCTTGGAGATTAAAGGTTAAAGATTAACTCTTTCGTGCCTGAAGTAACCAAATATGGTTACTTAGCCACTCAAAAATTCCCTTTTAGGTATGAAAGGGTTAAATTCCGAACTTTCATAATTGATTCTTCCAAAAAGTATGTACTTAAATAAACTATACAATGTATAATAATCTTCTACATGAGTTATTATACATTACCCAAAACAAACAACTCAATTACTATAGATCCAGATTTGAACCAAAGTATGGATATTTTGACGCCTTATGTGTCGCATAGCCTCGTCAATTATTTACAAGACGCACACGTAAACATTCATAATTTTTTGTCAATTGATACACAATATACATTTGAACAGTTATCCTCTATTATAAACCCATATGAGCATATCTTTACTAAGATTCCAAATACCAAGTATTCTGTAAGTAAATTGAAACCATATTCCAATACTTTCTACGATTTTATGGAAATATCCAATACTCTTTCTCTCTTTGACTCGTTCCAAGAAAAAAACATTGATACGCTTCATTTTGGGGACAATTGTTTATCAACAATTGAGTGTCTGAATATATTGAGAGAAGATAAGGATGACACGAATGATATTTATAAAAACCCTGATTTGCGATATCCACCTGGACTAAGAATTGAACCCACATTAATACCTATTTTTTCTGAAAAAAAATATCATTTCATTTACTACGAAACACATGATCATATTTATAAGAATACGAATGAATACTGCCTCTCTCTTATCCACGCAATAAATCATATATTCAATTATCAGCGCGAGAAAGGAGCATGTGTCATAAAAATATCCAACATATATTTCAAGCCATTAATAGATATATTATACATCCTAAGCAGCCTCTACGAAAAAGTATATATTATAAAACCAAACACGACAAGTATTGTGACTACGGATAAATATTTTGTATGCAAATTTTTCACATGTGATTCCTTGAAGATGATAGATTATCAAGAGAGACTAAACAAGGTATATCACTTGTGTATGAAAAACAGAGATGAAGTAATTATTCATTCACTAGTCAGAAATGAGATTCCATATTATTTTTTGAATAAAATAGAAGAGGCGAATATTATTATTGGACAACAGCAGTTGGAGGCTTATGATCAAATGATGAATATTTTAAAGAATCGGAACCGAGAAGAAAAAATTGAAACACTCAGAAAAAACAATGTACAAAAATGCATGCATTGGTGCGATAAATACAAGATCCCATATAACCGATTTAGTGAGAAGATTAATATATTTTTGCCTCTTATACGTTGTACAGAAAACGGCTCGGAAATTGATTTTGAAGAAATTTGTGAGGATCAGGACGGAGAGCGACGAGCATATTCAGGAGGTAGAATGCAGGATGAATACAATACAGATATTTATGTAGATACTGAAGAAATAGAAATAGCATTACATCTTTGAACATCTATTTATGTTGTACAATTTCCTTCATTATTTTTATACTTTTTGTACATGAAATAGAATTTTTGAGTACTTAAAAGAGTTAACTCTTTCGTGCCTGAAGTAACCAAATATGGTTACTTAGTCACTCAAAAATTCCCTTTCAGGCATGAAAGGGTTAAAGATAGCGTTGTAGGTCTTTACAATGAATATGCAAGTTAAATATTGGTATATCCTTATTATTTTCTAATATAAAAGGTCTTTTTATATCATCTCCAGACGGACTTTTTTCTATTTTCCAAATTATTTTATAATTATTATATTTAATTATACAAGTTTCATTTACAAAACCAATAGTATTTTTTTCTGTATGTATTGGATCAATCCCTCCAATGTATTGTCCAATTGCAGCTGCATCAAAAATATATTGGAAATTATCAAAATTTTTTGTTACAAATTGATACTCATCTGATTCAGATGGATTAGATACAAAAATTGGGAAATTATTTATCAACCCAGTTTTTTTTTGAATATGTGAAAAATTATTCATGTCAGTTTTATTTGTATCATAATTGCTCAATATGTTATTTAAAACCATTGCATTCGGAATGTATACTATGCTTGCAATGGTTCTATCATAACAATCAAATGGTATATAAAATTGTTCTTTATTCAATTCATCTAATAAAATATCACAATTATAATAAATAGGTACATCGTTTTCAAGATGAATCACATCAATTATTTGGTATTTATTCATAAATGCATATATATAGAAAAATCTCATAGATGTTAAATACCAAAATCCATTTCTATAATCCTTATCTAAAGAACTTTTATTGCGATAATCATATATATCTAAATCGTTTAACTCTTCTATAGATACAAGTTTAATGATTTCCTCGGGAAACTCTTGAAATTTATCAAAAAAACACTCGTTTGTCAAAATATAAATAGATTTATGGTTTAACTTTAATAATTGGCGAATATTTATCAAAATATATTCTTGAAAAATTCCAGCACTTACTAAAACTATGTTCATAATAAAATAGTTATATAAAGAGTAAATACTTTATATATAAATAATTAACCCTTTCATGCTTATAAGGGAATTTTTGAGTGGTTAAGTAACCATATTTGGTTACTTCAGGCACGAAAGAGTTAAAACTAATGGAATCCGTAAAATAATTACCGGAGAAAATATTCAAGAATTCGCAGATATATTTATTTTACATATTATACATATATTTACATAGTACTCTGGAATATAACCATATTGTGAAGAAGCGATAATTATATATCAAAGACAGAATTTGACGGATCTTTAATATCGTTTGTCGGTGCGTGGCATGTTCTCGGGTTTCCATTACCTAATCCGCTTCGGCTAAACAGTTGATTATGTGTGACTATTCCTGGATCGCATTTGGGCGCCTTATTTTTTAGAACAATAGATTTGGGTAAATGAGCCAAGTTTTTCTCAATTGTAGTGACATTCAATTTGAGTGTGAGCGTGCTAGCAGTAACACCACCTTGTTGAGCGAATTGATAATTGTTAGGTTTGTAAACAACGAGTTTGCATCCAGCCGGGTTACTTGGTCCTGTGATCGGTACACCCGAATAAGGATTTAAAATAAATGCATCGTATACAACAATGGCCTGATTTTGATTCGGTTGAGGTAACTGTGCAATAAACTGGACCAGCTGTTGAAAGGTCTGTATTTGTCTATAATACAAAACTGCCGCCGGACCAGATGAGATGATATTTTGATTTTCCATGATTTGAATAATCACGCTTACTAGGTTCGCTTCGCTTGTCTGATAAATATCTCCATTCGGTTGGCAATTCGCAACATATGTATTGAAAATGGAGAGAGGATCGCCTGGTTTGGCGTTGGGGTCGGATGGAATTGCAGGGCGCACAAAGTTGAATGCACGCTGCTCGTATGTTTGACATCGGTTCTCTCTATACTGTTGCAGAGTAGTGTAATAGTTTTGTTTCAAGTTGGTGCTGGCTGGAAGAACACGCCTGCGGGCCTTTTTCTCATCATTGCAGCAAAACTGGGGGCTGGTTGTATATGGCTCCGGATTTTCAGTTAAATATGGAATATTAGGATAATATGTTGCAGAAACACAGATGCCTGACTTGTCATTCGGTTCTGGATATAGCGTATTTTGTTTAACGCTATAGCTGCCTGGATTATCAATCATCTGTTTTACTAAAGTGCCCAAGCTTGAGGATTTAACCTCACGATTGATATTTCTGTCCATTGTTATGTACTCTTCGTAAGAGTCGGCATATTGAATGGATACGTGAGGGATTGCGCCTTTTCTAGCATGCTTGATAGGTCTTGGCTTACCGAATGCAGCTGGGAAATAGTTGCCTGGATCTTTATTTGTCAATGGGCGAATCGTGCCTGCAGTAATACCAACGGGCACACTAGAGAGACCAGTCCCTTTCCAAGAAACATATCCTCCTTGTGGCAAACGATTATTGTATTGATTCATTCCTAATGGATAAAAAGCACTAGACATTATACATTTATTACAGAAAAAATATAATTTTTCAAGAGTATATATATATGCTTTTGGTGAACATACTTTTGGTTTTTTTCATTTTTTTGATAAGTTATCAATTATGTGCAAATACGAAAATTATTGAAGGAATAGATGCGCCAGCTCCAGCTCCCGCGCCCGCCCCAGCCCCAGCCGGTCTCCCAGCTGCAGTGCAGCTTTCTGACCACGATAAAATAAATAATTTAGAAGCAAGGGTGACACAACTTGAACAAGGTGGAAAAGCGCTGGTGAATGCAACAACCTCAAATAGTCAAGCTGCTGGTTTGGCCAATGTAATGGTTCCTAGGGTCTAAATTCAATTTTCGTTTTTTGTGAGGAGCTTGACACGCAAAGCGACATAGAGCGACGATCATATTCATCTGACATTCTGCCTCCTGAATATGTAACCTTTCAAAAAGGCCGAATAAAATATTATATATAGATAATTTATATATAATGTCATTTTATTCACAAGCCAATTCAAATCCAAATGCAGTACAAGCATCCTTGTTGGGTCCAAGTTATAGTTACAAGGATCAAATTAAAACACCAAATGACTTGGGTATGAGTGACGCAGGCAATATGGACGCATTGGGAAATGATATTGGCGGTGTGATCGGGTATGTTTCACTCTTAGTAGATGGTGGAGGAAACGCCTCCAGATCTGGAAGACCTTTAGGCAACAAGTATTTTTTACAGACTGGTGCTCAATGCACCGCTGTAGATACGCAGCAAGACGTGAATAGATATATTTATATGAATAATGTTCCGCCTCCTCCTCTGCCTGGATTAATACATGGAATTGTAGCAGATATGGAAAATATGAATCCTTTTGGCGTTATGGGAGCTTTCGCTGCCGGCTCAAAACCGAAATGTCAACAAATAACGATGGAGACGATTGATTCAAATAATCAAGTTGGACAGGCGAGTCATTATGTTACGTTAACGGATATTAAAAGTATGCCCGACTACTATTTTACTCGTGGGCGTCCAAATTTGGCTGAAGGGTTTGAGACGAGACAGCCGTCAGAATCTTCAGAGGCACCCGAATTACCAGACGATTTAGGTGTACAATTTTATTTTTTCTGTTTGTCTGCTGTTGGTATTTATATCATGTACCGAATTATGCGCAAAGACAAGGTTATGTAATATTTTTGGGGGGCGCGGCCTTTTCTTTAAGTTCAAAATAATATAATAAATGGTGGCGCTCTTTAAGCCCTTCGGTCCATTTATTATATAATTCACTCAAACATTTTTTCCAAGACTATTTTGGGGAAATGAAAAAAGGACATTTATTTTTGTCCATTTTTGACTTGGCCAGAAAAGTCTTGGAAATTGGAATTTTATAGGTAGTTGTTACTGATGAGACGATAACACAGAAATTTTACTTCTCAATTTGTTACGATAAAAATTCCTGTTTTTGAGCAAATATTTAGGCGGTTTTTTCTGCAGTATATTTATACTGACAATGACTGACAAAAAAACCGCCAAAAACCGCCATATTTATACATGTGTCAAATGTAGCTTTGAATGTCGTAAGCAATCTGATTTTGATAAACATATTCTTACACGTAAACATTTGAATACTGACACAGACTTACAAAAAAACCGCCAAAAACCGCCAAACAATTTATTCTCATGCGAATGCGGTAAACAATATCAACATAGACAAAGCTTATTCAATCATAAAAAAATGTGCGTAAAACCACTAATATCACAAACTGAAACGAATATTGATTTGAATAAAATGGTTATACAATTGATAGAGCAGAATCAAGCTATTATATTGGAAAATAAAGAAATGCGTGAAATTCTGAAAGAGTCCATACCTAAGATGGGAAGTTCTATGATGAATTGTCATAACACAATAAACCAGAATAAATTCAATTTGAATGTATTTTTGAATGAAAAATGCAAAGATGCGATGAATATCAGCGACTTTGTGAATTCTCTCCAACTGCAGATTCAAGACTTGGAAAATACTGGCGAATATGGATTTGCTGAAGGCATCTCGCGTATATTTGCACGTGGTCTCAAGGAACTGGATATTTACAAAAGGCCTATTCATTGCAGTGACTTAAAGAGAGAAATCATTCATGTAAAAAGCGAAAATAAATGGGAGAAGGAGGGATCTGAACGAACGCAACTTAAAAAGGCGATCAAACAAATTGCCAATAAAAATATTTGTATGATTCCCGAGTGGAAGAAAGCGAATCCAGGGTGCGATAAATATGATAGCCGAAAAAATGACAAGTATATAAAGTTGGTGGTTGAATCAATGGGTCCTACAGATGAAAAGGACGAGGAAAAAGAATTCAATAAAATTATTCGCTTTGTAGCTAAAGAGACGATGATTGAAAAGGACGGGTTCGGTCCTCTTTAAGTTAAAAATCCCATTTATTATATAATTCACTCAAACATTTTTTCCAAGACTATTTTGGGGAAATGAAAAAAGGACATTTATTTTTGTCCATTTTTGACTTGGCCAGAAAAGTCTTGGAAATCGGAAAAAAGAGGGTAGTTGTGACTGACGAGACCATAACACCGAAATTATAATTCCCAATTTGTTACGATAAATTTTCCGTTTTTTTGCGACGAAAGTTTAGGGGTTTTTTTCTGCAGCCATTTTAGACTGCCGATGGCTGACAAAAAAAACCCAAAAAAACCCCAAATTTATACATGTATGAATTGCTGCTTCAATACTCGTAACAAAAAAGATTACGAAAAACATATTCTTACACGCAAACATTTGATGGCTGACGATGGCTTACAAGAAAAACCCAAAAAAACCCCAGAAATATTCGTATGCAATTGTGGTAAGACATATTTACATAGACAAAGTATTTATAAACACAAGACAAAATGTAATCACAATGATAATACGAATAATATTATTATACACGATATATCATGTAATAATATTCACTCTCTTACAAGTTTAGTGTTAGATGTAGTCAAACAGAATCAAGAATTGGCAAAACAAATAGTTGAACTATCTAAAACAAGCACAAATATCATGACAAATTGTAATAATAATACGATAAACAACAATAAGTTCAACCTGAACGTATTCTTGAATGAAAAATGCAAGGATGCAATGAATATCGGCGACTTTGTGAATTCTCTCCAACTGCAGATTCAAGACTTGGAAAATACAGGAGAATATGGATTCGTTGAAGGCATATCTCGGATATTTATGAGAGGTCTCAAGGAACTTGATGTTTACAAAAGACCCATTCATTGCAGCGACTTGAAGAGAGAAATCATTCACGTAAAAAGCGAGAATAAATGGGAGAAGGAGGGATCTGAACGAACACAGCTTAAAAAGGCGATCAAACAGATTGCGAATAAAAACATTTGTATGATTCCCGAGTGGAAAAAAGCGAATCCAGGGTGCGATAAATATGACAGCCGAAAAAACGACAAGTATTTGAAGTTGGTGGTTGAATCAATGGGTCCTACGGACGAAAAGGACGAAGAAAAAGAATTTAATAAAATTATTCGCTTTGTTGCTAAGGAGACTGTTATTGATAAGGATTGCAACATGGTTCTTTAGATCATTCAAAATAATATATAAACTATCGTCGTCTTCTGGTGCGTCGCGACTTTCTGCTTTTTCTGCTTTTCTTTTGACTCTTCTTTCCTCCCTTGTGTCTGCGTCTACCACCCGCTTGCTCAGAGCTAGGTACACCCATTGCAACTGGATATGGATTCGGTGGAGGTGGCATCTCTAGAGATCCCATTTTTTCTTCCTGATACACAGGCTCTTCTGACGCACGCTCTATCGCGCGATCGCGAATTTCATTCTGAGCATCTTGTGTCTTATTCAGTTGAGTTACAGGCTCTTGTACGGGACCGGAAGTCGGTATGGGTGCCATATCTCCCTTTTTTTTCCCAAATAGAGAGAAGTCTGACCATGTCTCTCCAGCTCCAGGCCAAAGCCAATAACCTCCTTTATGTGAATGCCTGCCATGTTTTTTCATATTTTTTCTAGTATATTTTGGCATATAATATTACTTGAGAAAATATTTAATGTCTGCGTTTGGAGATGTGTCTTCTTCTTCGCCCTCCCATTCTAGTAACTGTTCTATACGCACTAGATCCTACACCTTTGATATCTCCATATGCAGTGGAACCAACACCTTCTATTCCACTAACGATTCCTGAAGCAGCCTTTTTTCCTGTACCAAGTATACGATCAATCGCTCCAACAGCATTGTTCCATCCTTGTCCGACTTTATTTAAAATCTCATTTCCTCCATATTTTCTACGAGTATGTCTTTTTTTATTACTCATTCTCATCCTTTTTGTTCCTCTTTTCATTATATATTATAGAATGAAAAGAATTTTTACTAAATTTGCTTTAGAACGCATAAAATTAACGAATTGCTTTTAGAAGTTCATATGCAACTAAAGCGCCAGCCATTTCAGCAATTATATACGGCATTAATTCATTGGCTCCAAGATGTCCTGCAGACATCATCCCAATAGCTACTGCTGGATTGAAAGCGCCCCCCGAAATCTTTCCACCCAAAAGACAAGCGATTGCTAAAGTTGTGCCAATAGCTAAATAGTTTCCTGTATATAGAACAACAAAAGTAAGTAAGGCTGTGCCTAAAAATTCTACAATTAGTTTATTCATCATGATTATATATATATTTGATGATAAAAAACATTATTCTACAGTCCAAGTTTCCCCCGAATTCTCAGAAATATATTTGATTTCACCCAAGGCGATGGCCTCTCTCTTCATTCCATCTGCCGACATGGAAACCGAAACCCATTGTTGAGGTCGCGGCTGATTGCTCGCTTTTCTCCATGATTTTCCAGAGTTTGTTGATATGTAAATGAAATCAAAGTTTCCTATTGCAGTACACAATATTCCGTCATACGAATAGGCATATGCTACAATGGAGACATTTGTGGGTAAAGGTCCAGCGCCTGGTTCTCTCCATAAACTAATTTTATATTGCAATATTTCTTCGGATATCTCTTGTTTCATTGATTCAGATTCGTCAAGGGCCTCATTATATTGAAAATTCAATTCCTCGCTAGGAATTATATCAATGCATTCTTCTTCCTCTTCTTCTTCTTCTTCTTCCTCAACAAATGATTCATTAATAGGCTGTTGTACCGATCTCGGCAATAAAGATAGAACCATTGTTTTTTTGATGTGACGAGATTTGTGTCTTACAGTAGTTGTTGGATACAAGTTAATTACAGACTTTGGATAAGTATTATGAATAATCGGAGGACATTTATAGTAATTCATATATTCCATCAGTATAAAAAAGGAAATATAATTACTATAAAATACTATAAAATACTACAAAAGATCAAAAAGACTCAATAGTTTTGTCTAGGGAGTGATCCCCATGAGCAGACTTGACCATTTCGCAAGCTATAATTGTAGATAGATCCCTTTTTGGCTGGCGCGGTGCAACCACCGGCTCTAGTGTATCGCAAGGCGTTTTTAACATCATTCTGATTATAGTTCTTGTAGCTGAGTGGTGCGGAAGCAGGTAGTCCCTGTTTGTATGAGCTCTTTCCAATAGCCGCTCGTTTACGGGCAGATATATAGAGTGAAGAGCAAGCTGGAGCGATATATTTTGTGGCATGCGCATATGGATTATTTACTTGTCTAGGTTGTGCACGAGCATATTCATGTCTAGCATTGGAAAATTGACTGGCTCCGTCAGCCGGATAAAACTGAGGTGGGTTCGGATGTATACCTACTAACACTCCAGAATTATGAGGAGGCATCGCACAAGGTGCATTATTTGTGCTTAATGGTCCATAAATGGGAGTCACTATAATATCAGAAAACTGAGTCATGTATACTATATGAAAATATTATTACAAAAAAAAAATATTTTCATTATTACGGTGTAGCCGTACCAGTTGCTGGCGCTGCAGCAGACTTCTTTGCCCTGGGCTTCTTTTCCTTGATCAATGGAGGTGCCTGTTCAAGTGTTGTGTTGGAATCGGACACTACCGGTGCTACTTCGGAAACAGATGTATTTTCCTTTACCTTCTTTGCTCTAGGCTTCTTCTCTGTAGCAACCTTCTTTGCTCTGGGCGCCTTTTGAGCAACCGCAGGCGTTGGGGCAGAATCCGGCGAGGATATAATCTCGTTTTCAACAGACTCTAGAGTTGATTCTGGTTCAGACGCCGCCGCCTCAGGCTTTGATTGTTGATCGTTGTCCGAAAAAATAACATCGTCCTCGCTCAACAAAATACTGATAATTCGCGGCTTCTTGCTGTGTGTAGTCACCTTATCACCATATTCCTCCAACCAATCGCGAGTCAAAACATCGTACTGCTTGAGCACACGCTGATAATCAAACCAAACCTTTCCAAATGGCGCAGACCCAACAATAAATACGGTTGGGTCATCATAAAATTCTTGAATAATCGCGTACGCCTCTATATAATTTCGCACACCGTTCTTATCATTGTCAGACATATTGATAATATAGTCATACAAATCTTTAAATTATTTTTAGTAAAGATGTTTATAGAATTTTAGACAAAAAAACAAAAAAATCAATATCTTCTAATTGCACGCAAAGCGCTCTGAGAAGAAGAATTGTCGTCTCCGCCGTTGGATATATCGTTGTAGTTTTTGTTGACCGCCTTTTGTTTCAAATAAGTGATGTAGTCAGAGCTGTCATAAACGTACTTGGTATTACAGCTGGATGGAGGTACACCAGAATCGTCGCACGCACTATGAATCGCACCGAACTTTCCACGCAGAGCGAACAATCCTGGGCGACTTTGAAATGTTTGACAGGAGCCACCGCATGAATAGGACACGCGACATAGAACATCGCCGGAGTTTGTAACTGCTCTGAAAGGAGTAATGATACGTACCTTGGAACCCTTTCCAGCAATATATTTGGAATTCCATGCATCTCTCAACATGAAACGAGTCTGCGCATAAGAATCATTATTATCAGTATCAATCAATGGTTGCGGAATAAATCCGCGAATGCCGCCTCCCAAACTAGGGCGGCCTCCTAAATTGAGTAGAATAGGAAAGTTGGCTCCTTGACTATAAGAACCGTTTATAGGATTTTGAAAACCAATGGATGTCATTATATATAATCTTCCTATATAAAAAAATATTGCCTTCTAAAATTATATTTCTTGTAATACAATATACGCATGTTAGAAATTTTGGCGAGTTCTCTCTTATTCATATTTTTGGATAGTATCTATTTGAATCTTATGAAAGGATATTTTCAGAATCAAATTAAATCTGTGCAAGGGTCTCCGATACAATTGAATCTGCCTGCTGCGTTCGCGTGTTACGTATTTCTTATCTTTGGTCTGAATTATTTCATTATTCAAAAACGAAAGAGCGTCAAGGATGCATTCCTACTAGGAGTTGTCATCTATGCAGTATACGAACTGACTACATTATCGTTATTGAAAGATTGGAGTATTTTAACCGTATTTATGGACACTGTATGGGGAGGCATCTTATTTGCAATGACCACATATTTAGTATACAAACTAAAAAAATGGTTATAGTGAGGAACCGGAGTCGCGGAGGACGACGAGCAGAATTGATATGCGGAATTTCGGATTATACCATGTATGGTATGAAATAGAGAGAAACAATCAAAAAAATTATATTTTCATTGAATGAATACGACGCAAAACCAGACGCAAATAGACATGCTAAAGCAATCATTAACGAATTGCTTAATAAGGCTCGCGCCCCCGAGTCAGCTGCATATCCTTTTAGGAAATTAAGTATTTTACTAAATCGCGAAGGTACTATCAAAAGAAATAAATAAAACAAACAATCGTGTGCCATCTGTATTCCTATTGCTAGCAAAATAAAAAGCCAAATAGAAAATGTCGTGAAAAAATAGTGGTATAAAAAACGGGTAATAGTAATGCACAAGAAAAGAATGGATGTGTCTGCGATGCAAGCAGATAACTTGTACTTTTTATACCATTTTATTATCCATTTAGACTGTAAGATACCTATATGAAGTAAAAATAAAACTGTTAGATCTATATTGATACAAGCAACCAGTATCGGTAAATAGTTGCTTGTATTGGAAAAATTAGATATATCTACAAGATGATCATTCATATTCTATTTTTGTTTTACATTATGCAAATAATTTTTATTCTGTGTCTAATTATTGTTTGTATCTGAATATCTATATTTACTCTGTCACAAAGCGCATGCAGACATTCATTGTAGTCAGTTCCTGCATCATCAACTTGCACGCGTATGGAATCTTGACAAAAGCAAAGTCAGTTCTATTTCCACAAGTCTTGCACAAATGAATATGGAGCTCGTTATTGTAGGATGCAACCAGGCCACACTTGTTGCATACATGCACTTGATATTTATCTGATACATCATACAGACGTTCCTTGGTGAAACGAGATGCACCGTGCGAGATCATACAGTTATGCGCAACAATTCCATTCGCCAGGAAGGAATGCACTTCGTCAACTTGAATGTCATAAACTTTCTTGGGTCCAACTGGGATTCGCGACAAGATGGTGAGATTCATTGTAGGTAAGCTGTTCATGTTGCGATGAACATCGTAGCAATTATCTGCATGTTTATTCATGTCCATGTCTAGGTCCATGTCCATGTCCATGTCTATATCCTTTTTCATATTCACCGTATCATCAGCGAACCAAGACAACGCCCCTGTTTTCTCCAGAAATTCTTCTGCAGTCGGAAATCTTTTAGAAGCGAACTTTCCAAACGATGTGCCTTTAACCAAGTGGTCTGTAATATCATGTGTAGATGGAATTGCGTATTCATGTAAAAGCGCCTCATTTGCTTTCAGCTCGGCGACCGCTTGTATGATTGCCTTTTGAGTAGGCACTACTTTCTTGGGATCCTCCAACTTAATTTTACTAAAATTCGTGATTTCATCTACGCGGTTTACGATCCAATTATGCTGTCTGATCACTTCATTTCGCAAACGTTTATAGGAAACCGCTGCCTCAAGACGTTGAGACTTGTGGCAGCAATAACGGAATCCGACCTTTTCGGAAAAGTCAATCAAATCGGAGAGTTCAATATGTAACACCATTTGACATTTACGGTCCGATTGAACAAGTTCCGTCTTCTTCTTGGAGGAGCTGTTTTCCTTGAAATTTTGAATAGTTGTGTTTTCCACGCCGCACTTTTTCAAGAGTTTCTGCATAGTTTCCATCATTAGCTTCAACGAGTCCAAGTATTCATACGTTTTTGAACTTGAGAATGATACTGATGTAAGTACGTCGCGTTTGCCGCGATGCATGCCCAAGACACAGGTATGTCCGTCTCCTCCGAACATTGCTGCTAGGAATTCACGAATAATAGGTCGCGGACAAGAATCGTCTGTAATAAAGTGTGGCAATTGAGCGGGCTGATTGATTTTTTTACCGAATATCAAACCGGGAAGCTGTGTGATAATATTCATAAGTGTTTCTGGAAGATATAATGTAAATGTATTTCCATCTTTATAATTGGATTGATCCTTATTTCCCAATATATACAAATCATTCAAGAACGTTTCAACATCAATGGTGTGTCCTAGATATACAAAACCTCTAGATTTTTTATTGATATGTCCATCTGTAATTAAGATGCCAACAATTCTGACAAAGGCCAATGTTCGCATGTATTCTTCTGGCGTGTCTGTAGTAAATTTGGTTATTCCGGCATTCAACGACCATCCGGAACATTCGGTTATTTCTGCTTGAATATTGAGCAATGGACATGTTACGCTTGTTTTAACTTTACTCTCCCCAATAATCAGATCTTTTACTTTTACCCATTCATTATTAGAATCTAATATAGGATGATCTTCGGTGCATGTTATCTTACGTCCATCTTCAAAAGTTACTTCAACGCAGTCGCGCTCACCTTTGCACATAAATCCGCTTTGTTTCGCTTTGACGATTCCGTTTTCCTTTTCGCTCCAACCCAATACTTCAAATGTCTGTTCTTCCATTGTTTCAATGGCCACGCTTAGCCCACAAGATAGAGGGATTGGTACTCCTCCACAAAAGCAATCGCGTTCCATTTCTCCAAATCTCAGCCCACCATCTCGACTTCTACCCTCTGCGGGCTGTCGCGTAAGATTGACCATCGGGCCAATTGACCTGCTATGAGTTTTATCATTGACCATATGCTTTAGTCGCTGGTAGAATACAGGACCCATGAAAACGCTGCATTCAAGCTGTTCGCCTGTGAGGCCATTGTACATGAGCTCGTTACCGTGCGCTTCATATCCAACCTTGAGAAGCTCTTTACAGATGTCCTTTACTTCAAAATCGCCGAATGATGTACCGTCACCGAAAAGCCCCAAAGATACAAGTGTCTTGCCGAGAACCGTCTCTTTCAGTTGTCCAATCGTCATACGAGATGGGATTGCATGTGGATTGATAATAATATCTGGTTTGACACCATCTTTTGTGAAAGGCATATCATCTTCAGGAATAATATTACCGATGGTACCCTTTTGCCCGTGTCTGGATGAGAATTTATCTCCAATTACTGGTTTTCGGACGGTTCTCAATCTCACCTTGGCGAAATTATAACCATCACCATTTCGGTCAATATAATTTTTGTCAACATACGTCTCCTCGGCGGTTCGGAATATCTTGCTCTGGTCCTCATACTTGATCACTTTGGTGTGGTCATTGCGATTCTCTTTGATAGGTGTGACCTTTGCAATGATAATATCACGATTCTCCACCAAGGTATTTTCGGGTATGACGCCCTTGTTATTAACCTTGCCATAATTGCCAAACTTCATTCCTTTCGTCTTGGACTGATCAGGCTTGCAGCGAATCTCTTCATCGCCGTTGATTTTCTGTTTGTCTTCATCTTTTTCTGTATGGTAAATAGTCGCTACAAAGAGGCCGCGATCTAATGATCCCTTGTTGAACAATAATGAGTCCTCCTGGTTGTATCCTGTATGAGTCATGATAGCTACAATCACATTCGTCCCGCTAGGAATCTTGTTTAATTGAATCATATTCATGATTCGCGTATCCACTAGAGGACGCGTCGGATAATTCAATACATATGCAGTTTTGTCCATGCGGTTCTCGTAATTGGTCACATATACGCCCATTGCCTGCTTACCTTGTGCACATTGATAACAATTTCTGGGAGATTGATTGTGTTCTGGAAATGGAATACATGATGCTAATACTCCAAACATAGTGCTAGGGTGAATCTCACAATGAGTATATTTATTTATTTTATCAGTCTCCAACAAATCGCGCGGTTTGATAGAAATCAATGCCCAATTTTGCTCTTCGGGATCAATATATTCTAAAACAGATTCGGAAAGCTTGCAATTCGTGAACAAATCATCCCATATAATCTCACTCTTGTTCAACCGGTTTAGCATTTCGCGATCTGCCAACAAACGATTATTTTTTACGCGCAACAGAGGTCGCATCAGCCGCCCTCCGTCATTGCATACGCGAATCTCCTTCATCTTGAAGTCAAAGATAATAGATGTATAAATATTAATTATACCCTTGTATTTCTTGTCTTTCAACATCATATATAGATCGTATGGCTCATTGCTTATACCAATCCACGCACCATTGATGAATACTTTTACCGCGCCAAACATCTCAGCTGGTGGGAGCGTTTGAATATCCACAATATGCGGCATAACATAATCATACAATGGAGCCGAATTGGATTGAATCGTGATATGTGTCATATAACTAAGATTTTTTACAATACCAACAGACTGTCCTTCTGGAGTCTCTGCGGGACACAAAAATCCCCAACACGTATTATGCAACTTACGAGGGGGGATAAGTTTGCCGCTCTTGTCTGTAGGCGTGGAAATGCGTCGCGCATGACTCAAGCTGCTGACGTATGTGAGGCGATTCAAAACTTGGGCAACGCCGACCTTATTACTGTTGGAATGCTTGATTCCGAAATCACCTGTAGAAAGCGCCCGTTTGATTCCATTTTCAATTGTGGTAGATTTGATTATTTTATAAATATTTGTTAAATTGATAATATTGCTGTAATTATCGGTAGATCTCCACGATCCGCCGTTAATTTCGCGAATCACCTGTTTCTCCATATCCTTGACCAGTTTGTTGAAATAATTGCGAAACAGATTATTCAGCAGGGTTCCAGTCAAATCAATGCGTTTATTCACATAAGCGTCACGATCATCTCCTTTGATTTGTTCAAAATTGGCTTGAAGAAGACGGTTCGTCATGTATCCGAGGAAATATATTTTTTGCACGGGATTGTGGCAATGAGGAAACAGGTCATTGCTCAAAATATCCATAGTGAACTCGTTTTTCTTCTTGTAACCCGTTTCCTTGTCCATATTGATAGGCGTGTACATTACAAAGGTTGTGATGTATTTGAGCGCATCCTCTTGGGTGATCCATTTGTTAGAATCAATAATGGAGGCTTGCAGTGCATCCAGCATCATCTTGTGATTCGCACTATCTACATTCAAGAGAATCTTTTCACAGATTTCCTTGTCTGAGATAACACCAATTGCACGGAAGACTGCGAATAGAGGTACAGGCTGTTTAATACGGGGAATCTGTAAAACAATAGGAAAGCCGAATCCATTATTCTTGGAACTAAGCATCATATTGATTTGCTTGGGCGAGATACATTTGAAATCGGGAACCGACTTGATCTCTGCCATCCATGTGTATTTGGTGCTATTCTTAGATATATTGAAGCAATAAACGCGGTTTTCGGCGGCGCGTTCTTGTCCCAATACGGTTTTCTCAGATCCATTAATAATGAAATATCCTCCAGCATCAAACTTGCACTCACCTGTATGTGTGTTTTCCATATGCTTGTATTGATTCAGCACACAAATACTGGACTTTAACATGATAGGTAGTTTGCCAATGTGAATTTTGGGTAGCGTTTTGTAAACGGTCTGACTGTTTTCCAAGTCTTTTCCATTCCGAATAACGTACTTGATATTCATGTCTACTGTCATGGCTGAAGCATAAGTGAAATTTCGCAAGCGAGCTTCTTGAGGAAACATCAGCTTAATCGCGCCATTATTCTCATGGATCTGTGGTCTATAAATATGAAAATTTTCAAATGTCACGAAAATTTCCAACGCATATTTCTCCGATTTTGCATCATAGTCGTGTTCAGATGCAATGTGCACGGGGTTGAACATCTCTATTGTCTTGACAATTTGAGACGACACGAAATTATTATAGGATTCCAACTGATGTCGCACTAACCGGTCAAGATGCTGACCGCGAAAGTACGACTCAATAAAATTCCAAGGCTCTTCAATGTACTGAGATGATTCCAAATCCATTTTGTCTGTAGGTGTTGGAATCATTATTGAGCTGTTAATATAGATCAATTTATTTTTATATTGTTTTTTTAAACCTTTACGAGCGATGATTGATCCAAAAGGTGCAAAACACGAAAAAGGATATAAACGAATAATTGCTTGTGTAAAGTAATGGCTCCATATTCTCCAAAGTCAATTGTAGAATATAATTTATTTTTGAAAAATCTGGATGAAAAACAGCTCAAGCTGGATGCAACGAAGAAACTTTTGAAAGAATCAAGTATGGAAACACTTTTGAAAACAATTATGGATAATTTTCAAAAAAATCGTCGCGAATCGTCTTCAATTGTGCATAGAGACAATACACTTTCTTCCCCGGTTACTCCTTCACCTCCCCCTCCACCTATTATAAAAACGAAAATTCATATTGAAGCGGAAATCAATAGTATAGATGATTTATTAAAGTTGACAGAAAAATATCCTGTAGACGATGAAACTGTGGAATATAATATTAATATGAAGGCGATTCATAATATAAAACGCCCTTTAATCAAATTGCAGAATATGATTGGCATGAATCAGCTCAAGGTAAATATAGTGGACCAAATATTATATTTTGCTCAAGACTTGCATCACGGAGAAGGAGATTTTATGCACACGGTTATTTATGGACCGCCTGGAACAGGAAAAACTGAAATTGCCAAAATTATCGGTCGTTTATACAGCAAACTGGGAATCTTAACTAGTGGAACATTTAAAAAGGTTACACGCAGCGACTTGGTAGCGGGATATTTAGGTCAGACTGCAATAAAAACAAAGGATGTTATCAAGGAAGCACTTGGAGGCGTATTGTTTATTGACGAGGCCTACTCGTTGGGAAATACAGAGAAGAGGGATAGTTTTTCCAAAGAATGTATAGATACATTGTGTGAGGCATTGAGCAGTCATAAGGATAACCTCATGGTGATTATTGCAGGATATGAGGAGGAGCTGAAAGATTGTTTTTTCAGTTATAACAAGGGTTTAGAGTCGCGATTTATATGGAGATTCAAGACAGATGATTATAATGCGGAAGAGTTGTATAAAATCTTTGTGAAAAAGTTGACTGATATCGGGTGGTCTCTCTGTGAAGATATAAAATATACGTGGTTTGAAAAGAAAATGGTTTATTTTACCTACTACGGGCGAGATATGGAGACGCTTTTATCCAAAACAAAAATTGCGCATAGCCGCCGTATTTTTTGTAAATCGGCTGAAGAAAAGAAAAAGCTGACAGCTTTAGATTTGGAAAAGGGGTTTGAAATGTATTTGAAAAATGAGGAAATCAAGAATCGCAAAGATAAGGATGTATATAAAAAGATGATCTCTACTATTTATGTATAAAATGAACCGTGTTGAGAGAAGCAGGTTTTGCGAAGCGACGAGCATATTCATCCGGCATTCTGCCTCCTGAATATTATATAGTTATATCCCTCAAAATAATTTTCTATGATACACTAACTATGTCATCCAAAACAAAAACGATACAAATAAATACCGCATTATTGTTTCCTACAAGTGGAACGAAAACGCGAAAAAACACGGGAGAGAAAAAAGCGAGATCTGCGCCAATAATTACCCCAAATGCGATTAAAACAAAGCTTTTAGAACGAATTAAGGCACATAAACATAAAAATCAGGAACCTGAATCCTCGGGTGAATCAATTAAAGAAGATGAGTATACAAATGAATTTAATGATTCTATGGCGTATTTGTCAAGTATTGCCAAAAATAAAAAAGAAGTAGAAAAAAAACAACATTATGAAAAAAATATACACAATGCAATGCAACATACGAACGCACAGAAAACAATAAAAAATCATTATTCCCAGCCTCACGTTGAACTAGAATTACCGGAAGATTTGAGAGAAGTTCCTCCTATTATGAATATATCTACAGATGAGCCTATTATGTTGCATACAAATATAAAAGGGGATGACGTGCCATATGGATGTTTGAAAGGAGGAACGAAACCTACTTATAAATCATGGAGTAAGACACAAAAGAGCCACACTCCACTGAATATAGAGAGCCCACCATCTATTATTAGTGAAACTGCGAGAGAAAGTAGAATGAAAGAGTTGAAAGATAAGCTCAGGAAAAAAAAAGATGAGGACAACTATAGTTATCTGAATGATCCAATGGTTACGCAAAACTTTATTAAACCAACCTTACAATCACAACCACAGCCACTACACCAACCACAACAGCCGCTGCACCAGTCTCAGCCAATGAAAGAATCATTCATCTCTTCCACAACACCACCGTTAATTCAACCCCAAAAAATATATCCAGCAACCAGCAATATGATTAAAAGAACAATTAAGCAAAAATATACATTGGGTAAATCCAAAACTCATTCAAAAATAGGTATATTAATCAAGGATAAACAAACAAGAAAACGCGTTCTACAGGCACAAAGAGATATGAAAAAACATCCGATTAACGATGTTAAAAAGTATTTGCGTGAACACGGACTTATGAAAGTCGGTAGTAATGCTCCCAATGATATTGTGAGAAAAATATACGAATCTTCCATGTTGGCTGGAGACATTACCAATAACAGCACAGATATTCTTCTTCACAATTTCATACAGGAATCGTCAGGTTAGTGAAGACGACAAACATTTATGAAAAAAAGTTTATCTCATTATACATTAGCAGTCAGGATGGATACTACCAAAAATAAATTATCAAATGAAGCAATGAATTTTTTTAAGGGATTAAGCCAATATATAGATACAAATCTCTTATTTTTTGGAAGTATACAGCGCTCTGATTATTTCCCTGGTATGAGCGACATAGATATTGACGTATTTACAGATAATGAATACAGCACAATGAAAAAAATGCAGCATTATATGCAGCTTCCAAAAAAAAAGTTTAAGAGATTTATGTGGCATTTGAATACAAACAATAGACTTGTTGTAGGATACAAAGTATCATACAAAGATGTTGAAAAGGGTATTGATGCAGAGTTTTCTATTTATAACGACAAATACAAAGATGACGTATTGAAAGAACATAGAATGAAAACAGTTTTACCATTTTATGTAAGTTGGCTCTTAATTTTTTTGAAATATTTATACTATAAGTTAAAATTATTGAAAAAAGAAACATTTCATTATTTGAAAAAAAAAATATTAGCACTGACCTTTGGACATCAAGACGACGTCTTTATCGTATTGGATAAAAAATCATCTACAGAGTTGAATGAGTGAGTGAGTGAGGGAGAGAGTGAGAGAAAAAGTACTTAGTAAATCAACATAAATATATATGTTGAATTATTTATAATAGCTTGATAAATGGGGCTTATAGATGACTACTTTGATCTGGTAAATAAATATCAAAATATATATGGTCCTCAAACAATTATTCTTATGCAGGTTGGAGCCTTCTTTGAGGTCTATGGAAAAAAAAACACTTCAATACACCAAATAACGAATTTTGCGCGGATTTGCGATTTAAATATTGGCGATAAAAATGTCTGTGTTGGCGGATATCCAGTAATTATGGCGGGATTCAAAGAAAACTTTATAGATAAATATTTGAATAAAATTCAGCAAGCCGGTTTTACAGCAGTTGTTTATGCACAAGATGAGCAGTCTAAAAATACCACGCGCAGTTTGGCAGGTATATTTTCGCCAGGCACATTCTTTTCCACAGATAACCAAGCATCATTAACGAACAATACAACATGCATTTGGATAGAATATATTGAACATACAAGAAATATTCTTGTTGGTGGACTCGGAAAAAAAGTGGTGGAGGTGGGTATATCTAATTTGGATATTTACACCGGAAAAACGAGCATCTTTCAATTTTGCGAACCGTATATTAAAAATAACCCGGTTATTTACGACGAATTAGAGAGATTCATTTCTATCTATAATCCTACAGAAGTGATCGTGATTACCAATTTGCCGAGGGAAGAAACACAAAGTATATTGCAATACGCGAATATACAGACCAAGGCCGTCCATATGGTTTTTATTGAAGACAATGAGTCGTCCAAACATATTGAGATGGCGAAAAACTGCGAAAAGCAGGTTTATCTAAAGGAGGTTTTATCGCGATTCTATCCCCATCTGGATTTTCACCAAAGATTCAACGAAAATAATATAGCAACCCAGTCATTGTGCTTTTTATTGGATTTTGTTTACCAACACAACCCTTTTTTGGTGAATCGTATTATGGAGCCGATATTTGAAAATGTTTCTAATCGCCTCATATTAGCAAATCATTCATTAAAACAGTTGAATATTATAGACGATAACACATTTCACGGCAAGTTTTCATCTGTAGAAAAAATGCTGAATGTATGCATCACTGCCATGGGGAAGCGAATGTTCAGCCATGTATTCTTGAATCCAACGACGGTTGAATCTGTATTGAATAAGGAATATGCTATAACAGATTACTTGTTAGGCGAGTCCCAGATAAACAGCCAATTAACGACAATATTCTCTCGTCTACAAGAAATTAAAGATATCTCCAAGTGGACAAGACAGATTATTTTGAGAAAAATCGCACCTAAATTCTTTTCGCAATTGTTCGGTAATTTGCAAATTATTCTGGAAATGCAGAATATTTCTTTTTTGGACGAGACACTCAAGACTTATCTCATTCAATACAAACCCGCATTCTCATATGTATCTGAATATTGCTCCAATATTATGGCATATTTGAATAAAAATATGGATCTATCCTTGGCAAAGGATTTGGATGATGTTCGCGATTTTGATGTTAATTTTATTCGGCGTGGCGTGAGCCCTGAACTGGATATGCTTTCACAGACACTTATGGAATCAATGGATCAGTGGACCGCCATTCAGTCGTATTTCAATATGCTTGTTGGACAAGCTGAAAAAAAGACGAAACCAACAGAATATGTAAAACAGCACGAAACAGAAAAATCCCAACTTAGCCTGATTGCCACAAAACGTAGATGTGCATTGTTAAAGAATGCATTACCAGCATCAGGAACAGATGGTGTGACATTGAAATATATATCGTCGTTTGATCAACGCGAAAAGATCTTTGTGTTCCATTGTTTGAAGGAATCTGCTACTTTTTCTGTGCAAAATGCAAGCAATAATCACATCTCTTGTGCTCAAATGGACGTCTTATGCAAAATGATCTGCACTACCAAAAATGAAATGAAAACATGTATCGGACAAATATATTTGAGAATATTGGAGCAGATGGAATTGTACCAAGGAGATCTGGATTGTATTGCAGAATTCGTAACGACTATTGATATTCTCTATGCAAAGATGACAATCGCGAAAAAGTATCATTTGTGCCGTCCAGAAATAGAAGATGGCGCTCAAAAATCGTTTGTAAATACGATGGGGCTTCGTCATTGTTTGATTGAAAATCTACAGCAATCCGAATTGTACGTGGCCAATGATTTATCGTTGGGTATTGAGGATATGGACGGTATTCTTTTATATGGAACAAATGCGGTAGGAAAAACGAGTTTGATTCGTTCTCTCGGAATTGCTGTTATTATGGCACAAGCAGGACTTTATGTTCCTGCTTCAAAATTCCGATACAAGCCATATAAATCCATGTTTACGCGCATATTGGGAAATGATAATATCTTCAAGGGTCTCTCTACCTTTGCGGTAGAGATGTCTGAATTGCGGAATATTTTGCTTATGGCAGATGAGAATAGTTTAATTTTGGGAGATGAATTGTGTTCAGGTACCGAAAGTATCTCAGCAGTATCTATTTTTGTTTCAGGTATTCAGCATCTTCACAAGGTGCAAAGCAGTTTTATTTTTGCAACACATTTGCATGAGATTGTATCTTATTCAGAAATTGAGGATCTTAAAAGACTTTCCTTGAAACACATGGTTGTGCATTACAATAGAGAGAAAGATGAACTCGTCTATGATCGTAAGCTGCGAGATGGATCTGGTACAAATACATACGGCCTGGAAGTGTGTAAATCATTGTGTCTTCCTCAGGATTTTATGGAAAACGCCCATGTATTACGCATGAAATACTATCCTGAATCGGCGAGTATCCTTTCTCTCAAACAATCTCATTATAACTCGCAAAAAATAATGGGTCTTTGTGAAAGATGTGGAAAAACTCGCGGAACAGAGGTGCATCATTTACAGCATCAAGCCGCGGCGAATGAAAATGGAATTATACAATCAACCGACAATAGTATCGCTCCATTTCACCAGAATCGTGTTGCAAATTTGATGACACTGTGCGAATCATGCCATACTGCAATGCATAATGATTCACAAACTGGACACAAAAAAGTCAAAACGAGTAAAGGCGTAAAGATCATAAAAAATTGAAACCGTTTTATAGTGTATATAATATAATATAAAAAGAGTGATGAATAGCGAGGAAGAATCAATAATCGCGAAGCAAAGGATGCCGGATAGTGAGGGACCACAAACAGAATTCGGAGGCAGAATGCCGGATAATTTTGATTCTGAAGATGAAGTATATGATAACCGGGAGAAATTTGGGATTGAATATTCGCTTATTCGTATGAATTTGGAATATTTGATGGAAAAACTTCAACGTGTTGAAGAGGCATTGAATATTTCGCCTTTGAAACAAGATATTCGTTCGCATGTAAGTAAAACCGATTTCTATAAACCTGATTCAGAAATGGAACCTCCTCGTAAAAGGAGTAAAACAGATAAATAGAACGAATAATATATTTATATATTATATATACATATACATATCCATAATAAATGCCAAAAAATATACCATTACTAAAAACAGAATTATTGCCAGTTTACTTTATAGATTATATATTTGTCATGACATTATACGTAGTGATTGCATTTTTTCTTGCAGTAATTATAGATGGATATATTTTAGAGGAATACAATGAAGAAAAAATAAAAAAGCTTTCAACCGGATATCTAATGTTTTTCATACTTTTTCAACTAATATTACAAGGGTTTCTTGTTATTTGTATCATATATTTGTTGCGATATATCCCATCTCCAGTGTCACATATGTACAAAAATAATTATAAAATAACTGGACCTGAAGGGTTACTAATACGCAATCCAGCGATAATTTCTGTTCTGTTATTTGTTTTATCTATTAAACTAAAAGCACGGCTTTATGAATTGTATAAAAGATTTAGTGGAGAAAAATAAAGATAATTTACATTGAAAATGGATTGGAATAAAACTCTACGTTTAGTAGTTTAAAAAAAAATAATATAAAACTATATATGTTGAATTATGTTATTTTATGCGGAGGGACAGGTTCCAGATTATGGCCTCTTTCTAGAGAGAAATTGCCAAAACAGCTTCTACCAATTGTAAATGAGAAAACAATGTTGCAAAATACGGTGCTTCGTAGTATTTCTTTACCAATAGATAAAATAACAGTGATCTGCAACGTTGACCATGCATTTATAGTAAAGCAACAACTGGAGGAGGTTTTATCTGATACTACAAATAATATTCCTATAATAATTATTACAGAGCCAATCGGTAGGGATACTGCGGCTGCAGTTGTAATTGCTGCGCTTCAAGGAGATACAAAAGATACTACATTAATTGTACCGTGCGATCACGTATTTGATTCTAGTGCGTTTACCGAGGTTGTTTTAAAAGGTTTGACTTTTGTAGACACTTCTATAGTGACCTTTGGAATTACTCCAACGCACCCTGAAACTGGGTATGGCTATATTGAGACGAATTTAGATACAATGCAAACTCTTAACTTTGTAGAAAAGCCCAAATACAATTTAGCATGCGAATATTTCTCTTCTGGAAATTATTTGTGGAATGCGGGAGTTTTTTTATTCAAGAATCAAAATATGCTAAGTTGTTTTCAAAAATACGCAGATGATATATTGCGCCATTGCACATATTCACTCTCCATGGCAAAGGACCTGCAAACAACGGATAAACAAATCGTATCATTACCGAATAAGTTTTTCGGTGAATGTCGCGCCATCTCAGTAGATTATGCAATTATGGAAAAATTATGCAGTGATAATGCGACAGGAATAGATAAAATAACGATACCATATACGTCTACTTGGTGCGACATTGGATCATTTCATTCATTGCATGAACATTTGTTGATTAATGAAAATATTAAGTCTAATGAAAAGAAAAATGTTTTCAAAGGCGATATTATGGCTTATAATACAACAAATTGTTATATTGATACAGAAAATGCTTTGGTAGCTGTCGTTGGATTAGATAATATAATAGTCGTTAACACGCGCGATTCTCTCTTGGTATGCAACAAAAATTGTTCACAGGATGTGAAAAAAATTGTGGACGCGCTTAAATCTGAACAACGAGAAGAGAGAATCATACACGCCAAGGCTTTTCGCCCTTGGGGATGGTATTGCAATATTGAAGGTAATAATCATAGCGGGTTCAAGGTAAAACGCATTTGCGTATATCCGAATAAAAAAATGTCATTACAGAGTCACGATAACCGAAGCGAACATTGGGTAATCGTAAAAGGACTGGCGTCAGTGCAAGTAGGGCATGATTTTTTGAAATTGGGTGTGAATCAGCATGTCTATATACCAAAAAAGACGCTTCATAGAATAGAGAATATCGGAGATGATATGTTGGAATTTGTGGAGACGCAAATAGGCGATTATTTGGGTGAGGATGATATTATACGATATCAGGACGATTTTGGACGAACTTAACTCTTTCGTGCCTGAAGTAACCAAATATGGTTACTTAGTCACTCAAAAATTCCCTTTCAGGCATGAAAGGGTTAATATTTATTGAAAATAATGGATTTATATAATTTTTGAAAATATATAAACCTTTTATGCGTATATATAATATAATGCCAATAAATAAAGATATTGCAATAGAAATCAAAGAAATATTTGATAATAACACATTAAGTGATTTGAAACGTTTTTTGAATAAAAGACAATGTTTGAATACCACAAACACGTTTCTTGTTTATTTGTTTCATCTTGTTCAGTCTGCGGGTATATTAACTACTTCCATTGGTGCAGGAAATCAAGATACAATGCTAGTATGGCTTGGAGTGGCATTAAACATTTTGGCTACATTGATAAATGTCATTGAAAAAACAAATAGTTCAATATTGAAAAAGCTGATGAATGATATTAAAGCTATTAAAATAGGAAACTACGTAGACGAAGGAGAGATTATAGATGTGGATGAGAAGTCAGATAAGAAAAAAATAGAAACAGAAACAGACTCAATATCTCAACCGCTATTGAGCGAAAATCCATCTACCTCTACCTATAAAACGTTTACTAATACTGAAAATACGGTGAATTAACCCTTTCATGCTTGAAAGAGAATTTTTGAGTGACTAAGTAACCATATTTGGTTGCTTCAGGCACGAAAGAGTTAACCTTTAATCTCCAGGCATATGCTAATTTTCCAAACTGTCCCAAAATTGGGACAGTTTGGAGATTAGACATTAACTGTTGAGTATGTTGAATTGGTTATATTCATCCGGCATTCTGCCTTCTGAATCTTTTCGTTCCGACCGTCGCTCTCCGTCGCTTCGCGTCTCCTGCTCTTCACAACAATCATCCAACATAATTTATTTATCTACGCCTACGACTCTTTATTGAACTTTGCTTCATCATTTTTCTAGTTTTAGACAAGGCATAATTAGTTCCTTTTTGTAACGCATCAATTATTCCCTCTAAACCGCGTCTCATTGTAGGGGCAATAGCCTTGACTGTTCTTGTCGTAGCATATCCAACACGTTCGGCTCCTTGTTCAACTATAGGAAATACTCTAGAAGACGTTTGCTTTATTTTTTTAAAGTTACTTTTAAGAAAATTCGTTTTTGATTTTCTACTTTTTCTTCGCGCCATTTATTAAATACAGATAAAAAAATATTTTGATAATATATTATGGATACATCAGTTTCAAATACAAATATTATATTACTTGTAGGGTTTGTAATTATATTACTATTTTTTACGATTATTTATAAGATAACTCAACCGTCACCAAATAAGCCAGTTCACGAAATAAGTAAGACATTAGTTGTAGAAGGCTTTCATTTTGGTAATCTTGCTAACTGGGGAGGTAACATATTTAATAGTCAGCAACCAACTGTATCTCATCCGACCAATTCTATAGTACCAGTCGTAAATATTGTGCAAGTGGAACCACCTCCATTTACTGAACCTCCGTATCAATCTACAATGGAATCTGCTAGCTGGAATAACTATGCACAAATAAAATCAATCAATGAAATGAATAATCTCAAGTTGGGAACATTAGATAGTTTTTGTAATTCTTATACCGGAAGTGCTGATGCATCTTCTGGGTGTAATCAATTAACTGAATCAAACTGCAAACAGGTTGGTTGTTGTGTATACACCAGCAACAAAAAGTGTGTATCAGGAGATTCGTCTGGACCGACTTATTTTGATAAATCGGTAGATTATTATTATTACAAGAATAAATGTCACGGATCATCTTGTCCTATTCTTTAACTTTTCTGTACTTGAAGTAACCAAAATATAGATTTACCTAATCACTCAAAAATTTCCTTTCAGACATGAAAGGGTTAATGTCTAATCTCCAAACCGTCACAATTTTGGGACAATTTGGAAAATTAGCATATGCCTTTATTTGAAATTGTTACCAATTTTGGTAACAATTTCAAAGTAATCTCCAGGCTCATAAATCAGCCTGGAGATTAAAGGTTAAAGAAGATATATTCATCCGGCATTCTGCCTCCTGAATATGCTCCTCGCTCTCCGTCGCTTCGCGACTCCTGTTCCTCACAACAATCAGATTATATTTTTGAATATATAAGGGGTCGGGGGATATTCATATCAATACTTATAATAAAATAAAATTGATATAAAATTGATATAAGAATATATTCAACAGTTAATACAAAGGCGCGATGATTATCCCAATTAAATGTTTTACGTGTGGTATGGTGCTTGCAGATAAGTATCGCTATTATTTAGAAGAAGTGCGTAAAAGAAAGTTGGCAAAAAATATGGAGAAATTAGCCAAAGATGAGGAAATAGACAAGGTTTTATATTTAACAAAAGAATTTCATGAAAAAACACCCGAAGGAATTGTATTAGATGAGCTTGGATTTAATAAGATGTGTTGTCGCAGACACATGTTGACTCATGTTGACATTGAATGATCACAAGTTAATGTCAAATGTCAAAAAATTACCTAATTAGGTATAAACTATCCATATCTACAGATTCAATGAGTCTGTGAAGATAAAGGGTTAAGGGCGTTCAATTCAGCATATAATAAACATTTTTCTTTTGATTATATATATGAGGAAGAGTTACAAGAAGAAAATGACTCAAAAAAATAAAAGACGAACCCAAAAATTATGGAACATGAAAGGCTGCGCTTTATGTAAAAAATGCGGAAGTAGATGCATATGTGGATGTCATATGAGAAAAATGCGCGGAGGAAGCGCCGATTGCAATTTAGCCTATACTGGACAACCTTCAACTGTCCCCATGGTTCATAATCCAAATTTGGCATATACTGGATCTAGTCAACAAGGAGGAATGGTTCCAGCAATGACACCCGCATTATTTGGTACACGTTGGAACGCACCTGTATCAACTTGGCCAGGAGTCAGTGGACCTCATGACGGCAGTTTCCTGAAATTCAATACGTATAAAAATCAACCTGAGATGAATCCCGTTCATGAAGATTATCCTGAGAATGATCCATTAAATAATCCCAATTATTTTAAAGGTGGAAAGAGACGAAGAATGAAACGAGGAAAAAGAACAAGAAAAATGCGAGGAGGGACTGCGTGGGGAAGTGGAATTTTTGGACAAATGGGATCCAGTATAAATAACTCATATAATGCTTGGAAAGGTCAGCCAGCTAATCCAAGTCCACTTCCTTTTAAGGATCAAATGTTCTATGGTTCCAGAGCTGAAGACAACTTGAACTATCTTAAAGTTGGATAATTTATTTTCTGTGGATAGTTTATAATGGCTTTTCCTAAACGTTTAAAAGATTTATGCACTCCCGCTGCGTTTTATTTTGTTATATCTATGATTGGTGTCCTTTTAGTGCTTTTTCAAAATTTGGGAAATAATGGAAGATATACTTTAGGATCATTTTCTTGCCGTGTTCCTAGCGTGATTATGGTATTTATCGTTAAATTAATATATATATTATTCTGGACTTGGGTTCTTAACTTAATATGCAAGGACGGTCACAAGGAGATTTCATGGTTTTTGGTTCTTCTTCCGTTTTTGCTTCTTTTCGTGATTATCGGGCTTGTTATGATGAACCAATAAAAATTAGATCTAAACTAGTTTTTGTGAAGCGACAAGAATATTCATGATGAAGAATGCCGGATGATTTTTATGTAGAATTTTTTATAATTCTACATAAAATCTAAAAGACATGTGATCTATTATATTTTGTGTGTATAATACATACAATAAACATATGAAAAAAATTAAAAATGGAGTTTCTTATGATTTGAATGGATGGAAATATATTTCAGTTCGCGGATCTCCCACAGAATGTGGTTATGCCCACGGTTATCTAGCAGCCAAAGAAATGAAGGAAATACAAGTTATGTTGAGGTTCAATATTTATCACGATACCGGTCTAACTTGGGAATATTACATAGACATTTGCAAACATGAGATGACGCCAACTATTTTGCAATATTTTCCGGATATTTACGAAGAAATGGTTGGTCTAACTGCAGGTTGTGTTGCAGCTGGAACCGAAATCACTTTAGATGAAATGATCGCATGGAATAATTATATTTCTTTGACGGGGTATTGGAAACCAAACAAAAACGATTATGGCGACATAAATACAAACACGAAAGAGGGTGGAGGAGCTGCAGATAAATGCAGCGCCTTCATTGCAAATGGCGATTATACGGTAGATGGAAAAATAGTATGTGCTCACAATAGCTTTTGCGAGTTTGTGGATGGACAATATTACAATATAATTTTGGATATACATCCGAATAATGGACATCGTATTCTTATGCAGTCATGTCCATGCTGGGTATGGAGCGGAAGCGATTTTTTCGTAACTGGGCGAGGTATTCTTGGAACGGAAACGACGATTGGAGGTTTCAACAAGTTTGAGAATAAATATCCTATTTTTTGCCGTATACGAAAAGCGATGCAATATGGAGAGACTTTGGACGACTACGTTAAAATTCTTTTGGATGGTAATTCTGGTGATTATGCAAATAGTTGGTTATTTGGCGACACGAATACAAATGAAATTATGGCGCTAGAGTTGGGACTGAAATATCATAATGTAAAACGCACAAAGAACGGGTATTTTTATGGTTGTAATGTCGCATTTGACCCGCAAATTCGTCAACTAGAATGCGGAAATACAGGGTATTGCGATATACGAAGACACCAAGGATCGCGCCAAGTACGCTTACCCGATTTAATGGATATTCACAAGGGGAAAATCAATATAGAAGTTGCCAAAATGATCATTGCAGACCACTACGACGTGTACTTGAAAAAAGAAGATAATCCTTGTTCGCGAACAGTTTGTTCTCATTATAATTTGGATGCAAGAGAATACATGTCTCAATCAGATCGTCCTAAACCGTTTCACCCGAAAGGCGCGATTGATGGTGCGGTTATTGATACAAACATGGCGAAACACATGTCTTTTTCCATGCGATGGGGCAGCTCATGCGGAACACCTTTTGACAAAACTAAATATTGCAACGAACATCGGCAATTTTCTTATTTACGTCCTTACTTGCACGATCGTCCAGAACAGCCTTGGACAGACTTTTCATCTCATTCGTACGGACATATAAAATACGCGAAAATGAAAAATGCGCCTACAAGAAAAATGAGATCCAGAAAACCTATAACAAGAAAAAATAAAAGGTTTTTGTGAGGAGCAGGAGTCGCGAAGCGACGGAGAGCGACGGTCGGAACGAAAAGATTCAGGAGGCAGAATGCCGGATGAATATGACCCAAATATCAATAAATATAATTAGTACGAGTATATCATAAAAATAACTCTATTCTTATAATATACACCTATGGACACTATATCATGGAAGATTATTCATACATATTTTAGAGACAACCCAAGCAATCTTGTAGCGCATCATTTAGAATCATATAATGAGTTTTTTGAAAAGGGGATCTATCGTATTTTCAAAGAGAACAATCCTGTCCGGTTCATTGAGAGAGAAAACTCTGAAAATAAAGACGGAATGCGCAATGAATGTCTCTTGTATTTAGGTGGAAAAGAAGGCAATCGGATTTACTATGGAAAACCGATTATTTATGATGATTCGCATGCTCATTTTATGTATCCAAATGACGCGCGTTTGCGAAATATGACCTACGGAACAACTATACATTATGATGTGGAGGTAGTAATGACCTATTTAGATACGGCTACAGGTGAAGTCAAAACGAACGTCAATCTTATAGAGAAAATTTATTTAGGACGATTTCCAATTATGTTGCAATCTAACTTGTGTATATTGAAATCATTGACACCAGAAGTTCGTTTCAATATGGGAGAGTGTAAGAATGATTTTGGTGGATATTTCATTATTGATGGAAAAGAAAAGCTTATCATTCCTCAAGAGAAATTCGCAGATAATATGCTGTACCTCAGAAAAAATAAGGCGGATAATATTTACAGCTATTCTGCTGAAATACGGTCGGTCTCGGAAGACGCTTCAAAACCGATTCGCACAACAGGTGTGAAGATGGTTGCGCCTAGTACTGTTCTCTCTAATAATCAACTTGTAGTTACGGTTCCTAATGTTCGCAAGCCGGTTCCCCTTTTTATATTGATGCGTGCATTGGGTGTTATTAGCGACAGGGCCATCATTGAAACGTGTTTATTGGACATGGAGAGAAACTCCAACTATATAGACTATTTTATCCCATCTGTTCACGATGCAAACAAGATTTTCAATCAAGAGACTGCGCTCAAGTATATCGCCACATTTACCAAACGAAAAACAGTAAATAGCGTCTTGGATATTCTTATGAATTATTTTTTACCTCATGTGGGAACAACGAATCTTTTGGATAAGGCTTATTTCGTGGGGATCATGGCAATTAAACTTTTGCGCGTATACACCGGGGAAGAAAAACCAACGGATCGCGATAACTTTACATTCAAACGCATTGAGCAATCCGGGCGTCTCATATATGATCTGTTTCGCGAATATTATTTAATTCAAAAACGCGCCATCGCATTAGCAATTGACAAGGAACACTATTATCATCGCGGAGAATACAAGGATGACTTCTTGAGTTTCATTGAAAACAATTACCAGATCTTCTTCAAAGAGAGAATTATTGAGGCTGGATTTCGCAAGGCTTTCAAGGGAAATTGGGGGTCAGAGGCCAATACCAAACGTCTAGGTATAGTGCAAGATGTTAATCGCTTGAGCTGGAATTCGTTTATCTCTCAACTCCGCAAATTGAATTTGCCATTGGATGCCAGTGCAAAAGTCGTTGGCCCGCGTTTACTAAATGGTTCACAGTGGGGATTGATTGATCCAGTAGATACGCCTGATGGAGGTAATATCGGTCTGCATAAGCATTTGGCAATTAGCACCCATATCACTAGCGGCTCAAGCTCCCTGCCGATGATTCAATGGTTGCGCGCAAATACTCCAATGAAAATATTACAAGAATGCACACCTGCTTACTTGTCCCAGTGCACAAAAATTATAGTCAACGGCAATTGGGTAGGGGTTGTAAACGAGCCCATGGAATTAGTGCAAATGTTGCGCTTACTCCGAAGAAACGGTTTAATCCCTGTTTTTACAAGCATCTGCTTCCAGTATGCCAAGAATGAAATTAATATTTACACCGATGCAGGGCGGTTAATGCGACCGGTGTATTATATTGAAGACGGGAAACCCAGTTTTGATCGCGCCGAATTCATAGATGCGTTGAGTGGTGGAAAGGTAACATGGATGCAGTTGGTTGCAGGATTCAAAGAAAAGAAGGATGACGCGTTTGATATAAAGAAAAACAGGCTTTATCGGTTAGATGAGCTCTATTCAAGTGGATCTGTAGATTTGGACAAGTCGCGCGCGGTTTTAGACTATTTGGATACAGCGGAAGAGGAATCCGCCTTGATCGCGACGTACCAAACTGATTTGAAAAAGAGCAAGTATTATACACATTTGGAGATAGATCCATCGTTTCTTTTTGGTGTGATGGGAAATATGATAATTTATCCAGAAGCCAATCCATTGCCTCGTAATGCCTTTTCTTGCGGTCAAAGCAAACAAGCGGTTTCTCTCTATCATTCCAACTATCAGATGAGAATAGATAAAATGGGAGTCGTCTTGAACAATGGTCAGATACCCTTGATAAAGTCTCGGTATTTGGAGTATGTCAATAAGGAACAGCAACCTTATGGTGTCAACGCAATCGTGGCGATCATGTCTTATACAGGATATAACGTAGAGGATGCTATCTTGATCAATCAAGGAGCAGTAGATCGCGGCATTTTCCGGACTAGTTATTACTCCATGTATGAAGCGCGCGAGGAGAGCACTAAAGTTGCCGGTTCAATGACGAACTCCTATTTTACGGATGTTATGCAAAAACAGGTCATAGGAACTAAGCCGGGTTATGATTATAGCCACTTGGACAAATGGGGTTTAATCAAGGAAAACACACCGTTGGATGACAAGATCGCACTCATAGGAAAAGTGACTGCGTCGGGTGATGTCAATATAGATGCGTCTGTCATGCCTAAGAAAGGTCAACTTGGGTTTGTTGACAAGACATTTATAACTGAAGGCGAAGAAGGATTTCGCATCGCCAAAGTGCGAATTCGCGAAGAGAGAATACCGGCGATTGGAGATAAAATGGCTTCGCGAGCAGGTCAAAAAGGGACAATCGGGTTGATTATTCCGGAAGACGACATGCCATTTACATCAGACGGTGTGAGGCCGGATTTAATAATCAACCCGCATGCTCTACCGAGTCGGATGACAATCGGACAACTTATTGAATCCTTGTTTGGAAAGGCGTGCTGTGCTTATGGTGCGTTCGGCGATTGTACTGCGTTTGCAACAAAGGGCGCCAATGCAAAAACATATGGTCATATGTTAACCAAAGCGAATTTCCATTCTTCAGGGAACCAGCTTTTGTATAATGGTATGACAGGCGAGCAACTTCAAGCAGATATTTATATTGGACCAACATATTACATGCGATTGAAACACATGGTGAAAGATAAGATTAATTATCGCGCATTGGGGCCGCGTACTGCATTGACGCGACAAACCGTACAAGGTCGGTCCAATGACGGCGGTTTGCGTATTGGTGAAATGGAGCGCGACGCAATCATCTCTCATGGAGCCAGCTATTTTCTGAATGAATCCTTTTTGGTTAGAGGCGATGAATACTACATGGCGGTATGCAATAAGACTGGAATGATCGCGATTTATAATTCCGATAAAAATATATTTCTCAGCCCAAGCGCAGACGGACCTGTCAAGTTTCATACAACGATGGACGGGAAAATGAACCTAGAGATGATCAGCAAATACGGACGCTCTTTCAGTTTGTTGCGTATACCATACAGTTTGAAACTGCTGATTCAAGAGCTGCAAGTAATGAATATTCAGATGCGAATTATTACAGATGAAAATGTAGATAACTTGATGTCAATGTCTTATTCGGACAATATCATTAATGTTGCTGAGAATTCGCTCCAACTGGAGATAACGCCTGATATAGCGGAAGCTGGAACAGATAATATAACCCAGTATGCGAATGCATATAAGAGAACCTTGCAGCGTTTACACAGCAATCAGACGCGTAAGCCGGAGCTTGAGCCGATCCCCGCTCCAGTAGCAGATGTTGAAAGTGTTTCAAGTAGCACGCCCTATGCACCATATAGCTCTTCTTTATCGGAAGGAAGTTATAATCCAAGTGCGGAAGCAGAAGCAGAAGTAGAAGCCAAAACTGAATCACCAGGATATCCTCCAGAGGAGTTTCAGCTTCGCAGTCCATCGGAATCGCCTCCATCTCTTCCGCCTTCACAATCAATGTTTCTGCCTCGCAGCCCATCGGAATCTCCTCCCTCGGCGAAATCTGAATTCGCAAGTGCAGAATTAAATGAATTATACACATCACTGCCGTTGGGTAGCCAAAGAAAGATAGATTCTTTGAGCAAGAGTGATCAATCGGTAATTATGAAAGAACTGTTGAAGAAGAAAAAACTGAAGGAGACAACCGAACTCCCAAATATATTGAGTATTGAAACAGAGACGAAAGAAAAGGAAGAAGGAGAAGAAGAGGAAGAAGAAGGAATTGGAGAGAAATCAGGATCCAATTTGGAAACCAAGACTGTTGCAATGAATGTCTCTCCTTCGGAAGGGGAGACTAAAAAGATCAATCTATAAAATATATAGTTTCTATTAACTCTTTCGTGCTAGAAAGGGAATTTTTGAAATTATATTTGGTTACTTCAGCCACTCAAAAATTCCATTTCAGGCATGAAAGGGCTAAAATGATTAATCACATAAAAATTTTCCTTTAGTATTATTTTTTCTCCTTGCTCATTCATATAACCCCGTGGGTTTGGCTCCACCTTTTTGAAAGGTGGATTTAGATTAAAATTGAAAAGAATATATATTAAAATGATTGTCCCATATAATATATAAGAATGGCAAGTCAAAACTCAAGTAATATCATATCGTCTATTTACAATTCGCGACGAACCATAATCAGTATTATGGATAAACAGGATTACAATGTAAAAGATAATGAAAACTTCAGTATCAGTGAGGTGAATTCAATGTACCAAAATAAACAATTAGATATGCTCCTTGAAAAAAATAAAGAGGATCCCAAGACCGGAAGGAAAAACAAGATTTATATTCGTTATTATTTAGCGAAAACCATCCGACCAGCCAATGTGCAAGAAATGATTGACGACTTATTTAATTTGGAAGAGACCTTGACAAAAGAGGACACACTCTTTATTATTATAAAGGAGGAGATGAATGACACGCTTATGGCTCATTTAAAATATCTCTGGGAGACCGATGGAATCTTCATTGTTGTATTAAATATAAAACGTCTACAATTTAATATACTTGATCATATTCTCGTTCCTCAGCACCGTGTGATGTTAGAAGAGGAAGTTACTGCGGTAAAAACAAAGTTTAATATTACAGAGGATACTCAATTTCCAGAGATTTCTAGGTTTGATCCAGTTGCGCAGGTGATTTGTATTCGTCCAGGACAGGTGTGTGAGATTATTCGTCCAAGTAAAACTGCGATTCAAAGCTACTATTATAGAGCATGTATCTAGAGGGAAATCTGTTTTGATTTGTGAAACAAAAGGTGTTACGCTTGTATGATTCTACACATATATTTTTTTAAAAAAGTATACATATAGATTAATAATGAGTGACTCAGATATGGTTGCAGACTACAGTAGTCAATTAGATGCATTAAATAGTAGTTATGCTGGAAATTTAGCGGATTTTCAAAAATACTATGTTCTCCATAGTGAATACCCAGCAGACCAAACGTACTCTAATTTTTTTGAGAATGCTAAAAAAAATTTACAAACGAATACAAAGGATTTATTTTTAATCAATAACAATATTCAAAACAATATAAATTATCTACAAAAACAAACAGATACTACTAATTCATCCTTAACTCTAGAGAAAAATAAAAATAATGAATTATTACAAAAATTGGCGGCTGCGAGAATGGATGAAGGAGGCGCAAAAACTATGATATATGATTATAAAAACATGTATAGATCCCAATATATATCCAATGCCACATTATTTCTTGGTATATTTATAGCTGGAACGATATTAGTCAAAACATATAGAATAAAACCTGAACAATAGTTAAATAGTTAAGTTAATGTTTACAAATTTTGTTTATGCTATTACAAAATTAACACAGCCTTCATTGTACCGTTATAAAAGTGAAAAGGCGTATTTTATAGAAGAGTACTCAGAACATAAAAATCTTGAATTCGCGAAGAAAAAAACAGAGAATTCTCCTAATAATATGATAAGCGAAAAAATGAAAAAATACATTAAAAATTGTGATCAATCGTATTTAGATAGACAAGAGAGAGATAGATATATAATGACAAAGAGTAATCCTCCTTTGGGATTTTTATTTTTTTCTTTTGCAATAGGGTTTGGAGGATGGTATTTACTTAATAGAATCTACTGGAAGGGTGCCGAATGACTCTTTAGACATGAACGGTTTTGAAAAACAAGATATTTGCAAGCCGGTGCAAATATGGGACATTCAAAAAATAAGTTTCTATATATATATTAATGTCGTCATCACTAGATTCTCTTATTAAACAGTATGATACAATTATGACATCTTACAATCAAGTGTATCAAAATTATAGTGCAGCATTAACATCTGGAGATAAAGGGTTTACCACATTAACGCATTTTATGTATAATGGTGATTCATCTGCTGTGCAAATCTCTTCTAGAGAGAGTAGTATTGAAGCTTGTCAAGCAAAATGCAGTGCTCTGTCTAATTGTGGTGGTGCTACTTTTAATCTTAATCCATCTGGAAATAACTGTTATTTTAGCAATTCAACAAATACAACAGGTCCAAGTTATGGTATTATCCCAGCCGGTGGGTGGTTAGCTGTTGTCAAAAAGTCAATATATTATGCTTATCAATTAGCCGATATGAATTCAAAACTGATTGATTTGAATAAACAGATACAAGCATCTATATCAACGAATCCATCTGAAAATTTGGATGTAGCGAATTCAAATAAATCGGCTGAAGCAACAAAGATGCTTAATGATTATAATACGCTTTTGACCCAGCGTCAAAGTATTAAAGACTTGATACAAAAGTATGATACGATTAACGAGAGTAGCCAAGAGTCTGTCATGATAGTAAACCAAAATTTACTGAATTATCGCGTATTTGTAATTGTTCTTATATTTTTACTATATATTGGATGCGTGATTTTATTCAATATTCCATTGGGATTTAATCCTATTTCAATCGCTCTAGTTATTTCTTTGATTTCCTATTTTTTGAATATGGTACTAATATCATTTGTTATTTTGGTTATGACCATGTTTTATTATGTAAGTCAGATCAATATGTAGTGAGGAGCACGATGAGTCTATATAATTGGTTGGATTTTCTATCCAATTATATCACATACTGTCCTATTTTAGTGAGGAGCCGGAGTCACAAAGCGGCGGAGCGCGACGAGCATATTCAGGAGGCAGAATACCGGATGAATAAGACTTGCTTTACGAAGTTAGAAACGGAAAGAATCTGGATTCGCGAAATAAACCATCATACCGTCTTTTATTGTTTCATATAGCGAAATTTAATTCCTTACTAGAAATCATATGATGCTTTATTTATTCTATTTGAAAATAACCTTATTTTTAGAAAAAGAAATAAAAAGGAATAATTAATATCCTTCTTTATATTAATGGATAGTGTATCATTACATCAGGGTGCAACATTTATGAGTGATCAAAATAGAATAAAAACAACTGGTAAAAAACACAGACATAAAAAATCAGAATCATCTGAAAGTCTTTATTTCGCGAATTCCAATGCTTTCCGTTCCAATCGTCATTCCTCTCAATGCATAGAGGGTATGACTCAATCATCTTCTACTTTGATTGATGGTTCAGTTCCAGCGATGCAATCCAATATTGTATTACAAAATACAGAAATTGCACCTCAATCTCAAACAAATATAGATAATTTACGCGCACAAATAGCTACAGCACAACAACAGGTAAATGATGCACAAACAAAATATGATTACGGATTGAAAAGTTATATCTCACGCACTGGTTCAAGTAATCCTTATTTAGGTAAAAATGTCAAGCTTTCTGACGGAACGTTTGGATATGTCACATCGCGTGGAAATTTTGAACAATATAATGATGTAGATAATACCGCCGGTAAAAACTCTTGTCCTGCTGTAAGCAGTGTTACTGACGTACCATTTAGGTATTCAGATATATCAAATCACCAAGATACATTGTGGGTGAGTAATAATAAACCATCTGGAACATCATGTGGTGCGGAGGGATCCAACATCTATGTGAATACTATGTTAGATAAATCGTCTTCTTCATATGCAGGATGTTTTAAAAATACTGGCAGTATGCAAATTGTACCAAATATATCAAGTCAAGCGGGTTGCGAGAATGCTGCTATTAATGGTGGATTCAAATATTATAGCCTACAAACACCGAGTAATACTACTTCAGGAAAATTGCAATGCGGCGTCAGCAATAACGTTTCATTATTGAGTGGAGATAAGGCTACACGATTATTAATTACTCCTGTGTGGGATACTGCAACTTATTGGCAAGCCGTTGGTAAAGGTAATGAAGGTGTATATGCAACTGTAACTACATTAGGTATGTTAATGATTGTAAATGCAAATCGTCAAACTGTATGGAATAATCCTCAACCTAAAACATTCATGCCTACCTATGTTGGATGTTATGCTGATAGTGGAGACAGAAGGCTACCCGTGTATACTGGACGTACAAATTATACAGGTTGCCAAAGTATAGCATCAAAGAAAAACATGCCTTATTTTGGATTGCAGTATAGAGAAGGAAGCAACTCACAAGATGCAGAATGTTGGCTTGGAAGCGATTTGAATCATGCATTAAGTTATGGAAAGGCGGGAAATTGTGGTAATTTATCTACAGATAAATCAGTCTCCGGAGGTGCATGGTCTAATGCGGTGTATACGACAAATCTTATAGAGCAATCCGCTGCACCTACAAATTACTATCTGATTCTCCAAGACGATGGAAATCTTTGTCTTTACAAAGGATCTGGTCCAAATAATAACCAAGGAATCATATGGGCAGCTGGAACCAAGGGGAAACAAGGACAACCTAGTATTCAATATCAAGCTTTAAATGGAAAGGGTGGAAAGAATTGGATCTCTTCTGGAACGATTTTGAATCAAGGAGAATGGATTGGATCTAATGATGGAAGCATTTATTTGATTATGCAGTCTGATGGTAATTTAGTATTATATTCTGTTACTGGTATAACAGATAATTGTAGTATGATATCTGGTGCAAACATAGGAAATGATAATAGCTCACTGGGAATTTATCAAATGAGTGCTGTTGGAGTTACAGGAAACATGGGTAAAATGGGTTATGTTAATGATGCGGGTGTTCTCTCAGAATATCCAAACAGTATGATTACAGGAGGATCCAAATTTCAGGAAACTGTATATATAGATACAGATGGTCAGGGGAATGATCTGGGAGGAATCGCAAATAGTACAATAGATTCATGTAAAGCAGCTTGTTTGAATAATCCGAATTGTTATGGTATTGTTATGGATACAAGAATTGGTATGAATAATGTATGTTATCCAAAAAATAAGAATGTGATAAATGGTAGAAAGCAAAATCTACCAGGCGTCAATCTATACTTGCGCGAAACTTCAATTACAGGACAAAATTCTTCATGTAATGTTCCGATAATTTCTGTAGATACCGTAAAATGGGGAAACTACCAACATAGCAAACAACAAATGTCTACTTCTACACCATGTGGGCTCGCAAGCTTTATTACAGAGTCGCAGATTTTAGGATTGAATCAAGATTTGATTAATAAACAAGCCAATTTGCAAAATTTGCAAAGACAATTGGTTGCAACTACAGTTAAAATGCAACAAGATTCGGCTACTTCAAACGCACAATCGGTTAATAATAATACAAATGTAAATACTATAAATTCTAATACAGGTACTATCATTAATGATGTATCTATTCCTACTGCAATATGTAATAGCACTGGTGGATGCCAGAATATAAATGGAAAAATCGTGGCATTACCTTTGAAAAATATAGAAGGATTTGGCAATTATTTTTCAACAGATCCATCCTTACAAGCAACCACTGTTAATTTCAAAAATATTAATGGGATTTTACAAGATACCAATATTATGGTTTTGCAAGAAAATTATAGTTTTATTGTTTGGAGTATTTTAGCAATCACAGCAGTAATTGTGTTAGTTAAGGTAGCTAAATAGTTGTTTGATTTCATGTTTCCGAAAGGTGGAGCCACAATCATCCGGCATTCTTCCCTTTGCGAATTATGATTATTTTCGTTCTATCCGTAGCCATCTGTTACTAACTTCGTAAAGCGAGTCCGACTCCTCACTAAAAACTAAAATTTCTACTTTTCAGAAAGGTGGAAAATATAATCTTGTCATATTCTATATAAGAAATGACTGAAGTTACAAAACTACAAACAAGTACAACTAATTTGACCAATTACATATCACAATTAAGCACTATTGAAGATCAGTTGCATACACAGCTAGTGCAAACGACAGATCAGGGTCAACAAAAACAGATAACACAAACATTAAATGTTATTTCAGGTGTGAAAGATAGTTTGAATCAAACCTTGATCGGTATCAATACGTATTATAACAACAATTTGAATTCGGCATCACTCACATTAAGTCAACAAACGGATGCTGTTGCAATTATTGACAAAGAAATGGAGGTTGCGAAGCAGCGTTTAATGTATATCAATGAACAAAAGGAAAATAAACTTCGTATAGTTGAAATAAATGATTATTATGGATCTGCTTATGCTGAATATACGACTTTGATGAAGATTATCATTTTAGTAGTATTGCCTGTTTTGATTTTGACCATATTAATCAAGAAGGATATTATTAACAGTTATTTTTACAACTGGTCTCTATTGATCATATTTATTCTTGGTTTTTATTTTGTTATGAAGACGCTTCTCTCTATTTGGTCTAGAGATACAATGAATTATCAAGAATACAACTGGTATTTCAATAAAAACTCTGCTCCGAAGATTAGTGGAAATGCCACCTTCACAAACCCTTTTGCTCTACCGAGTATTACTTGTGTTGGTCAGATGTGTTGCGACGCAGGATACACCTACAATGTGGATGCAAACAAATGCTTACCTACTGGTGCTACATATACAACCACAGCCGATCTTGCAGCGGCAGCTGCCACAACCAGTACCGGAAATAATGTAGCTAGCAATGCGTCATCCGTTATACCAAGCTCAAATAATAATTCTTCTATAAGTTCCATGTTAGATACATTTTTACAATCAAGTTGAAAATCTTTTAGTTGTGTAATATAATGGGACAGACCGAAAGCATTCCTATAAATAGTTCACCATTACAAATAACGAATCAATTGTCGCAAACAATTATGGGTGCATTTTCATGTGGTCCAGAATGTCAACAAGAACAGATAAATACAAAGCTTCTTACACAGTATCAAAATGCTCAAATAGATATGTTGAACGACCAAGAGAAATTGGGATATACGGCAAATAACTATTATTCTTACGTAAAAGGTGATGTATCTAGTAAAGCATTTAAGGAAGCTAATTTACATGCGGTCTCACAAAAAATGGCAGATAAATATTCTTCCGATTTTTCCGATTTATTGAATGCGACATCTAGTTTAAATTCTGTTTATAAATCAGATGTTATAAATATTTCGCATGCAAATGAATTATATGACAGTTACTTACAAAAAAATAAAGAACTTTCAGCTGAACTAGACAATACATTATCAGATGTAGCGACAAATGATCGGAAAAGTTACTACGAAGACCAACAACTCTCTGGTTTAAATCGTTGGCACCGATTTTATCTTATTATTTATTACATCATTCTTGTTACATATATCATATGCTTCTTTTTTATAGAATCCCCTGTAGGGTTTTATAGACGAATTTTGATTTTTGGATTTTTGATTTTCTATCTATTTTTTGCAAAAAATTTGGTCGTATGGGTTTTCAAGTTATTGAATTACCTCATTTCATTCATTCCTAAAAATGTTTATCTGCAGATTTAGTATTATGGTCAGAATCATCCGGCATCCTGCCTCCTGATTCTGTTCGTCACTCTCCGTTGCTTCGCAACTCCGGCTCCTCACTACGTCATTATTTAATGTCTAATCTCCAAACTGTCTCAATTTTGGGACAATTTAGAAATTAGCATATGCCTTTATTTGAATTTATTACCATTTTTAGTAACAAATTCAAAGTCATCTCTAGGCTCATAAATGAGCATGAAGATTAAAAGTTTAACCCTTTCAAATATAAATGAAAGCATTAAATTACCAATGCTTTCATTTAAAGCTGCTCTGCTATTTACTTACGAGTTTTGCGGTGTCTGCGTTTCACCGTTTTTCGTTTTATAGATTTACGTCGTTTTGAAGACTTGCGTCGCGTTGATTTATGTTTTTTGCGTTTTAATGTCTTACGTTTTCGTCTACGTTTTCCCCCATCTATATCTTCACCCCAATTTTGAGATTCAAATGGCTGAGAGTCGGATAATCCTGATATTTGTGAGGAGGATTCATCTGCTTCTCCATTTTCTAATAGTAGAATACCGGTAGGCGTCTGTGAACTTGCAATGCTACTTGCATCAAAGACGAGACCATCTGATGCTGCATCAGCAATTATTTTGGAATTCTCACTAGATAAAGAAGAAAGAGTATGCGAAGAGGAAGAAGAGTCTTGACTACTCTCGCTGTCGCTCTCCATTGGAGCTCTTGTACCCATTATGTTTTGTATGGAACGATTTAATGTTGAAATTCCATCAGAAATATTGTTGTAACAAACTACTGCGGCACTACCAACTACATCGGGCGCGCATGTTCTTACATGTTGCACTGCAGATTGTATAATAGAATATGTAGCAGGTCCAACATTGGACGATTCAGCGAGTTGTCTGACTCCTCTCGTTGTTTGCTCAATAAATGCTAGAGCGATGGCTACGCTTACTGCACGAGTACTTAATGGCCCTGACTCAATAATGGAGTCTGCAACCATATTTACAGCTCGCGAATTAATAGCTACAAATGGCTTGACTAGACCGACCAACATATTAAAATAATCGCCCAAGCCAGTTCCGGCAAATTTTACCTGATTTAATATGCCAGAAATAATCTTTCTGGCGGATTCATCCGTTCCTAGAAACGCCAACGAGAGAATGACCACTGCAAAATCAGCCGCATGCGGAGTAAGTTGACTAATAATACTGCGAACAATCCCGCGAATATCTGTACCTAATTCTTGCATATTTTCATCTCTTTGTTTCTCCAACTCTAAACGTCTAGTTTCCGCGCTTTCAGCTGCAGCGATTTCATTTGCTTCTCTGTCACGTATTGCTTGTCGTCGTTCTCTCTCAATTTGAAATTCAAGTCGCATTGCAGCTTCCACATCAATTGTTCTACCGCGATTAACCGCTGCTAGAATTGCAGCTTGGGTATTCGTAAACTCTGCAATGTTGATAGGTTCTTCCTGAAATCCTTCTACAACTGATTGAGCCAACTGTTCTAATTCGTTGTTTTCTCTCTTTCTTTTGGAAGGATCTTCTCCGGTTTCTTGTTCTAGGCCTCTTTTTCGCCCTTGTCTCTTAGTAAGTTCTGGGTCCATATATTATATGTTTAAAAAAAGTATAATATAAAGGATATAATTACTGCATCTGTTCTGTTTCTATTTGTTTATTTTCTAAAACTCCTCAAAGTCATCACCCTTTTCTGGTTCAACGAATTTGAGTCCAGACCACTTGGAACTCTTGCATTTTCCATACTTTTTCTCCATATAGTCATACAATTCAGCACCCTTCGGTATCTTTCGCATTCCTTGAGATTCTTGGAACCACAACTTGAATGCCTGTGCAAGCCCACTTTTACCAATTTTATCCGCTACATCATTCGTCTCAATAATCATCTCACTGACAAAAGCAGCAATATGATCCTGTCCTTGACGATACTTGTTAGATGATGCCATAACAATATCGCAATCTTCAACACGACCATTCGTTATGAAAGCGCGCTCCACTAGCATACTTACGAATAAAGGAGCCCATTCTACGATCGTGTGCTCTAGTCCCTTGTCCTTTAAGAATTGATATTGTGTAGATCCATCTGGTTTATCCACAAACTTGGACATGAACTCAACAATACGAATACGCCTCCATGTGCCGTCGTCATTGCTAGCAATTTCAAACAAAGAATTCGTACAGACGCATAACTTGAACTGGGGTGAAAACGTCTCGCTAGCAGAATACAGAGCACGCGCTTGAATCTTATCACCACCGGTCAATTCCTTCATGACGCCTTCGTTCAATCGCATCTCTTTAGATGGCTCTTGCATAACAGCATAACGAATACCTTTGAGTTGAATAACCTCACTAGAAGTCCCGCCGATGCAGTTGCGTTTTTCTGTAACAAGCGTGATTGGAACTTGTCCATAATACTCACCTAAAGCATGGGACATTAGGTCAACAAGCATTGATTTTCCATTACTACCACTGCCGCGATAAATATTGAATGTTTGGTTCATATTTGTACCGATTAAACAAGACGCCAAGTGGTCCCATACATATTTTCTCAATTCTTCTACTGGAAACAGCTGATTCATAAAGTCTTGAATCGCTGCAATCTGCGAAATATTTGTCTCGTGGTTTACTGGGTTATACGCGACTCCAGTCGTTTTTGTAATATAATCTTGAGGATAACCATCGCGGAAACTTTTTGTCTTAAAATCAATAACACCGTTTGTAAAGCAAAGTAGCTGTTTGTTTGCATCCATATTTCTCGTAAAGAACTTGTCATAAAATATCGCTGCAGCCTCCTTCATGATATTGTTCTTGTCGCTTGTTTTCTTCAAGCGAATCTGCAACTCATGGACGTATTTTATCTTTTTCTTTAATGCATCTACTTTCTCTTGATCTTGATTCTCGGACGCTCTCTTATGCTCTTCAAGATACATATCTACCTTTTTTTGATACACGCTATGCATGTCTCGTGAAATATAAAGTCGAAGCGATTCCCCCATGTCTTGCTCCCAGCGATGTTGAACAAACGTATACCACACTGGTTTAGATGACAAACTTGAACATACGAATCGGTCTCGGAACATATAATTCAATACCATTGCAAAGTCATAGTCTGTGGGCGATAGAATCGTCTCCTCAATATAGCGATCTACGGTGTTGTCTTTGACTGCTATAAATTGATCATACGCGTCTTGTTTAGCCCAATACATAATAGATCTTCGTGTTACTCCTCCATTCTTATTATTGTCAATGTGCTTTTTCCAAATTTGATATAATTCTGGAATCGTGTCGTATTCAAAATCGGATGCTTTGCTTCGTAGCATAACCCATGACAAGAACAATCGTTCATCAGTATGCTTGAGAGCAAACGCAACTTGCCGATTCACCAAATGTGAACCCGGTTCATAATATTTTTCCGGTAAGATCTGGGTATATTCATGAGTTTCGCGAATATTATACTCAGTTGACGTAAGTGAATTTAGAATTTTATTCATGGCCTTTGCCAAAATATCCTTATTGGTAATGCTGGACAATGATATCTCATCGTCCTCGTCGTCATCATCCTCTAATGCGAGTAATCTGACCTTTGCTTTTGGTTTGGATCGTGTCGTTTTGGACCCGATCATTTTATTATGTTCTTCCACAATCGCTGGATTTATTTCAAACACGGGATGATTCGGGTATTGGGCAGACAGTTTGAAAATATTTTTTGATAAATCAAAATCTATCGCCCTCTGTTCTTCCACCATAAACTCGCCATCATTCTTGTCGTAGTTCACCACAAAATGCTGCGTCATCTGATATGCGTCGTTTCCCGGTTTGCGCGAGCCAAACATTTGCCAGTTGGTCTTTCCGCGGCTGATTCCCTCATCTAAAACGGACTCCCAATCATTTGTGATTGGTAACCCTTCCCAAATTTCCGGTAATTTATTTAGAATACGGTTTCTCAACATGACTTGCATTATACTGTCCATTTGAATCCCAACAATCATATGAATGCCATCTTTAGTTAGAGATTTATCGGCTAACCTATTTACCTTTGGTTTTTCAAAAATGTAGACGGAAAATTCCACATTTTCCACAAATACAAAGAATTCCTTAAGTTCTTCAAGGTACAAAAGGACCATATCTTGCACATGTCCCTTTGTATGTTGCCTTGTATCTACATCATGAGAATAACGAAAGTCAAAATCAACCAAGAGCGGACCACCTTTTTCTAATTGTTTTTCTGTCAAATATTCCATGCGTCCTTTAACAAATACATGATCATAATAGTGTGTAAAGAATGTATCCATCTTATCTGGTGTAATAGCAAACGCGCCTCCGTAAATTTGCAGATTTTTATCTGGAATTCGCGTATGTGTGGGGGTTGCTTTAGAATCATTCTTACCATTATGCTTAGACAAGAAATCTGATAAATCTTTATATGACGACATTTTGTGGTATATTACTATCATATAATAAATATTTCTATTTCATTTTTTTATTGAATATATAATGATACAATGAATCGCAACCTATAATTATTCTTATGAAAATAGGTATAAATATATACTCACATTGTTTATTATATGATTAAATCAATTATCAGTAAAGTAATATCCAAAGAGACGATTCATCGCCTTCTTAGAGATGTGAAAATAATTATTACAAATCCGCTTACTGAAAATGGTATTTATTATGTTCATGATGATGAAGATTTTATGAAAGGATATGCGATGATTATGGGACCATCGGATACACCCTATTTTGGCGGCTATTTTTTTTTTGAATTAACATATCCGTGCGATTACCCTCATAGCCCGCCAAAAGTCACCTATCATACAAATGGAGATAATATTCGGTTTAATCCAAATCTGTATAAATGTGGAAAGGTGTGTATTTCTATGTTGAATACATGGCGCGGTGAGCAATGGACGTCCTGTCAAACAATATCTACAGTGCTTTTGACATTGTGTACATTGTTATGCAAAGATCCTCTTTTGAATGAACCTGGTATAACCAATAATCATTTAGAATTTCAGAAATACACAGATATAATAGAATACAAGAGTTTGGATGTTGCGTGTTTACAGATGCTTCAGAGGAAAAGTAGTGTTTTTTTGAACAAGTTCCACATATTTTATCCGAATATGAAGGAAGAATTTGCAAAAAATGCTGATCTAATAGGGAATATTTTAGAGAAAAAGAAAGAAATGCCTGCTGAGGTATTGACAACAGGTATATATAGTATGAAAGTTTCTATAAATTATGCCGAGCTATACACGCTTTTTTTAGAGACGAAGAAAATGACACTTTCGGAAAAAAATGAAATAAATAAATAATACAAATATATATTACACACAACCGAATATGCATTTCTGCACGAACTGCCAAAATATGTATTATATCCGAATTGACACGGATAATCCAAATAAATTAATTTATTATTGTAGAAAATGTGGAAATGAAGACAAGGCGCTCACTGCAGAAAACGTATGCGTTTCCACTACTCAAATTAAAAAAAGCGATCAGTCATTTACACATATTATCAATAAATATACAAAGCTGGATCCAACCTTGCCGCGAATTAATACCATTTTATGTCCAAATCCGGATTGTGGAACGAATACAAAGGATGAAACAAGAGAGATAATATATATACGCTATGACGATACAAATATGAAGTATGTATATTTGTGTTCTACTTGTGATACTATTTGGAAGACAGATGAGGAGTAGTATAGCGAAGCGACGAACTGAATGCCGAATGCCGAATGATTCTAAAATAATAAATACGTACTTGTCGCTTATTGATTATTTTTTTCGGGAGGTGTTTCAATATCATATTCATCCGACATTCTTTGCTTCGCCGATCCTGAATATGCTCGTCGCTCTCCGTCGCTTCGCGTCTCATGCTCCTCACTATATTCTTCTGTTGCCGCTTCAACATTTTCCGTATCCTTGGGTGATTTTTCATCGGTTATAACCATTTCTATTGAGGGGTTGGAGTCCCGACGCAATGGAGGTGGAATATCTATTTCTCCTTCAGGACTTGCAAGTGTAGATACACGCATTTCGCGTTCAAAATAATGCGTAAGCGGTTTAAATACTTCTTGAACTGTATTTTGTGCAACAGGTAGTGTTTTTTTCACTATATTAATTGCGCTATTCAATGGTTGATTGTAAAAATTGGGTTCAAGTGACTCTAAGGAATTGAATCTGCAGTGTTGTAGTGAAGAGCTAGTTCTGTGAAGTGGTGGAATATCATGATTATTCGCATAATCGGGAGGCGGAACATCAAATTTACTTAATACTTTATTTTTTTCAAAATATTCAATATTTGGAAAATGTTCATTCACATCTCTATATTGTTCTCGCTCTTTGTAATAATCTTCTTTGTATTTTCTTTCGTTTACTTCTTTTCCGACAATATCAGTAATTTCGGTTTTTACAATATAATTGGTAATATCAGAAATTGAGATTCCGGTACTAGATATCATACGATAATACTCACTCAAAGACTGAGAGGTTATTTCGTCGTAATCTCTCGCATCATTGTATTTTTTCATTGCCATCTCCACGCTGTATTTTATCGCCCTTTTTGCATCTTTTGCTAATAATTTGCTCAATTCAATATCTTTATTCAAGAGAGACAAATATACACTTTTATTATCGCGTATTAATATCAGGGCATCCTGTCTCTCGTAGCTAGGTAGCTGCAGTTCAGTAGAAATGCTTGTTATAAATGACGTCCATTCTTGTTTCACTTGGATATATTTTTCTAAATTCTCGTGTACTAAAAATACCTTCAATATACCTGTTGTGATAGTTAGGAAAAATGACATGAATGTAAAAAGCAATGTTAAAATCATCTCTAATTGTTGAGGAAAAATAGAACTTATTTGTGAGATTCCAATTGATCCTGTTGCAGTAGTCATAATAATGGATTGAATTGTATTTATACGAATCAAATGCCTATTAAAAACGATACTGCGTTCTAGAACATTAATATAATACGAACCGATAGATACCCACTTTAACAATGTCATTGTATTCTGTTTTGTCCAGTTTAGCCCTTTTGTTTTGATAGGATTGCCAGACAAATCCATTTTATACTTTATATAGTAAGCTTTTACAAAAAGATATTTCAATCTCTATTTTATTATATTGCTCGCATCAGGAGCAATATAATAAAATAAATAACTAATATCAACGAAATATGAACTCTAATAAAATTGAAGTAAATTCATTTAAAGTTAATCTATGTACACTATAATAACAGCTACAATGAGCGACAACGAAGATAATGATATTTTTAAGGATTCTGATTCCGATTCTGGTTCGGAAATAGAGCCAGATGTAGATGTAGAAGTAGACGTAGAGTCTGAAGCAGATCAAATAAAAATTGAAGATGATGGCAGTGAGAGTGAACCCGAACCTGAACAAGATGACGATGATAATGAAATAGAGGAAGAAGTGGAGGAAGACGATGTAGGTGCAGTGAGTGACGATGAGGATGAAAATGATATTGTTCCTCAAATAAAACAAGGCAAGACTGCTTTACCCCCCGAGGTTGGGTCCGATAGTGATTCAGATTCAGAAGCGGATGCCGATGAAAATTATCTTCAGAAATTTGATACCGAGATTAAGAAAAATTACATTGTAGATTTTCATCCCGAGTGTATGATTCATAATTACGAAGAAATCAGTGCATTGACGGTAGTATTACGCGACAAGGATAATATTATTATAGATCCTCTTCACAGGACAATTCCGTTTCTCACAAAGTATGAACGCGCACGCGTCCTAGGACAGCGAGCAAAACAATTGAATGCCGGATCCAGACCTTTTGTAAAAGTTCCTGAAAATGTAATTGATGGATATTTGGTAGCCGAATTGGAGCTTATGCAAAAACGGATTCCATTTATTATCAGACGCCCGTTACCAGGGCGAAGCGGTTGCGAATATTGGAATCTCAAAGATTTAGAGATTATCGGGTTCTAGCGGTCACTGCATATTCAAGAGGAAGAATGCCGAATAAATATAGGTTTGTATAGAGAGCTAGAATCGCTTACATTATCATTTACATAACGAACAACCCATCTAATTTTATCTTATTATTTTTCGTATCGTTGTATCCTTGATTATACAATTCAATAAAATTGAATGCCCCTCTAGAAAAAAGCGTTGTATAATCGCACAATCGCATCTTTTCTTTTTTCCCGTTATTTGTCCACATACTTGGTGTGATGTGCAATACAGAAGGTGTAATATTCAAGTATGGATATTTGCTAAAGCCTCCATCAAAGGTAATCTGATTTTGGTATTTGTGTATCAAACCTCCAGTTAAAAAAGGGATGTGTGAACTCGCAATACAACAATCAAGTGCATCTTCAATGCCATCAAAATCCGAATAAATATTTGTTCCTCCTTGCATAGAGGTTACACCAATGAATAGACGTCTCAAATCAAAATCATCCTCAGTATATTTTCTAAGAATGATTTCTTTCATTGTTTGTTCTATTCCGAAAATAGTTTTCCCTTTGTATTCTTTACTATTTAATAGCGTTATAGCAATATCAAGAGGGTCGTGCTTGAATGTCATAAATAAGGAATTCCATGCTCCAGCGGAAGCTCCTGAAAAAATATACTTTTTCATATCATAATTTTCTTTTATATAAGAACAGACGCCCATAATATAGAATCCTTTGAATCCACCGGGTGAAATAGAAATGAGTTTTTTATCATTTAAAAAATTGTTTTCTTTCAGATATAAATCGTAATTCTTCTGACAAAAGATGTTTTGATTCTTGTTTGATATAATACACTGCATATCCGATAGAATAGGATCACTAAATATAATTTTCCTTGAGCCAACTATTGTGCGCGATATCATAGATTGAACCATGGTAAAAAGGATACAAGTAAATAATCTCATTTATTTGTGTTTATATTATTTTTGTAAATGAGGCTATTTCAATAAAGTAGACAATTTATTGCATTCATTCATTCATTCATTCATTCATTCCTTCTTATTCATAATAGGCCATGTGAGAAAGGTGAGAGAAAGCCACAAAGTCATCAACCAAAATATATCATCTTTTGTTAAAAAATTCAATTGTGGAGACGGAGACGCGCGATAAACAACTTCTGCGTTTTGATTTTCTGGTAAGCGCATGTGTATCATGTGATATGGCCTATATACTGGAAGTATACTTGCTGCCATAACTGGAAAAATAGTAAACGGGTAGACACGCATAATATAATTTTTATAATATCCATTTAAGTAATAAATGATAATATAATACATGAAGATTGCCTTGTGTTTTTTGATAAGTTATGATCATTGTTTAAAAAAAGAACAGATTTGGTTGGATTGGATAAAGCCAAATTCTGATATAATCAATGTATACTTTCATTACAAATCTTACGATAAAATTTCTTCTCCATTCATCAAAAAACACGTGATCCCATTGGAATATATCAGAGATACGTCATATTTCTATGTTGTTCCCGCTTATATGAGTATTATGATGTATGCATACAATCATGATAAGGAGAACCAATGGTTTTCTATGCTAACGGACTCATGTGTACCCATTATCTCTCCACAGAAATTTCGCCGCCTTTTTTTCCAAAATTATTCTTATAGTCTGCTTCGTTGGAAAAAACCATGGTGGAATGTATATCTATCTAAACGAGCAAATCTTTTCTCTCTTGAGGAAAAATATCGCCTTGGGCACGATCCTTGGTTTATACTCAAGAGAGAAAATGTTATGCAATGCATAAATTATGTAAAAGCACACCCCTTTTTTTATAATACCATTTGCAACGGTGGTCTAGCAAATGAGAGTATTTTTGCGATTCTTCTTGTTGCAATGGATCAATTGAAATATGTGAAAAACGAGATTACACATATTACTGATTGGGACAGACCATCTAGTGATACCAGTCCACATGTATTCAAGGTAGGTTGTATTGAAGATGTGACATATATTTCAAAATTGTTGAATAATAACAAATATGCAATGTTCCTGCGAAAAGTAGACTCTTCATTTCCAGATGATGTTTTATTAGATTTTATTAATGCTCCAGATTTTGATAAAAATAATATGACGGAATATCTGACAAGACTTGGGATTTTTACAAAAAAATATTTATTTTTATTTGCGATTTTCACAGTTATATCATTTTCATATTTTAACTATTTCGCGCCTGAAGTAACCAAATATGGATAACCGAGTCACTCAAAGATTCTTTTTCAGGTATTGTGAGGAGCAGGAGTCGCGAAGCGACGGAGAGCGACGAGCATATTCAGGATCGGCGAAGCAAAGAATGCCGGATGAATATGAAAGGATTAACACTTCCATCTGCATCCACAATCAATGCAAGTGACAAATGTCGTCATCGGTTCATCTGCCGATCGCGTCTGCATTTGATAATAGGTACACTTATTTGAATGACACTTTCTACATTTGAAAGTATCCGTAGCCGCTTCAATAGTAGTTTCATACTTGTTTTTATCGCGCTTGATTTTTTCTTGAATCAACTTATCCCACTTCTCCGGACGCATTTCTTGATGCGTCATAAACGCAATTATATGTGGTTTAATTGTTCCACTTGCCAACTGTTCTAACACATCCTTATTCAAATTTAAATAAATGCTGCGAACACGATCAATATATATTTGCACAAAATGCGGGTTGTCCCATTTCTTCACAACCTTTCTATTTGTCGCTTCTTTGATAGTATAATTATAAATACCCTTTTCTAAATTCGTACTATTCTTTATATGTTTCAAAATAGTATCAAGCTTAGTAGTGATATTTGTGCGGAACTCATCTGGATTAGTAATCTTGCGCATGATTGTTATTGTATATGATATAAATATCAATGTAATATTTATATCAATTTTTATAGAATTATTAGGTTGGCGATATTCATCATGTATGATGCATCCTCACTACAAGTGTCTATTCATAATCGTAATCTTCTTCATCTAGTTCTGATCCAATATCCTCCACATCTAAATCCTCTGATGAATCTGATTTATTTGTATCATTTTTTCCATTTCCATCACTATCGTAGTCAGATTCAGAACCATCGGGATTCTCATCATTGTCAGTGTCGCTACTATCCACCACAAAACCATCCTTCAAATATCCTTGTTTTGTCTTCTTATCCTTGGGTATATTTGCAAGCTCATCTACCTCATTCTCATCTTCCGCTGCAGTTGCTATTAAATCCTCAAACCCGCCAAATAACTTCTCATATATCTTGTTCCATAATTCTATAGTCAGACCAAAATTATCAGAACCCTCTTCTCTCGCCACAATAAGACAAGACCCAAAAAATAGGATTGAGTCAATCGGCGGAGGAAAATCATATTTATTCTCACTATTAGCCTTTCCTTCAATCTTTCCATAAACAGAGACAAAATACTTTTGACCTTGCATTTTTACAGTCCATTCAGTTCTCTTAGAAAATCCATCTGCCTTTTTGAAACCGCATTTCTTATACAAGTCTTCTTCCTTGTATTCCTTTATTGTCAATGATTTTAATGTGCCTGTTTTGTCTACTATAATAACACTCGTCATAAATATTTATTATAAATGAGTTTAAATAGTTTATCTTTATTATTATATTATGAAAGTGTATATAGAAAAATATGATATCAAAAATGTTCCCATGGATGCTTTAGAACATTATACCCTTGAAAAAAAATACAAGACGAATATTTATTCTGAAGAAGGAATATTTTCAATTGAGAATCAAAAAATATACAAGTTGATTCCGGTGTCCGATGAAGATGTTGAGACAATATACTTGAATGAGTATCCTTCTATTCCATTACTTGTTGATAAATCGTCTCATAGGAAAGAAGAGTATTCACAAATACCACCCGATCATATCTCTGAAGAGATTGTCCAGTTTATTTTCCGCAATTCCAAAGTGAGATTGATTGTAGAGGAGAGAAACTATATCCCCATAAATCTATTTTTTGAAATCCGCAAGGAAGAATCCATTGATCAGATAATGATACAGAGAGAAATTGGTGAGTTTTTATTTGCTCTAAAGTAATATTGGAATAGTATATGCTATATTGGATACTTCAAATAACTCTCATATCCATAATTTTTATTTTATTAGTACACCATATTTTTCAATTTCTCAAAAATACATTAACCGTACCGAAAATCAAAGATTTAGTAAATGTACCTACCAAAAAATATGAAAATATGTATCGGGTTATTAATCAAGGTACAACATCCGCCGAATCGTCTACATCCGAATCGTCTACACCTATTTTTACATTGTCTAGAGAGGATCTATTGCCTAAGGATAGTGGATCAAGTATGAAAGATGAATTGAAGAATTTCTTAAAGAATCAAATGATGTAATAAATAACATAAAGATATTACGCATAGTAATAGTAATGTCACTACAAGAGTTCCCCCGTGTTAAACTTTCTTATGAATCTTTCATACATAAGAAAGTTTTTGATGCAGATATAGTTTTAGCTATTCCAGAAGGAAAGAAATGTTTTGCATGGTTCACCAGTGAAAATAATAGGAATGTCTGTTATGTTATGGAAATATCTGGGAACAACCAGATAAAACGAATAAGTTTAGTTAACGTTTGTTTCAATTCGGTCTTGAGTTACGGTACTATTTTTTATGGAACATTGAGCGTTTTTGAAAAAAACAGATTTTTTTCTGTTGAAGATATTTTGTTTTGCAAGGGAAAGGATATTCAACATATAAATTATATTTCCAAGCTCCGTATTTTGGAAACAATATTTGCCAAAGATATCCGACAAATATCGTACAATAATGCATTTGTTATTTTTGGACTTCCAAGGATGAGTTTGAATTTAGAGAGTCTAATTTCATCGCAAAAAGTCGCTTATTATCAATATCGGTATTTTTATAAATCTGCGATTTACAATATTCGCGCAGAATCATACGGAATATTACTTCAAGAGCCGTCTATTACAGTTAACAGATGTCCTCCCCCTCATCCTCACCCCCTACCCAGATCAGCTCCTCAACCAAAAAGGAGGGAATATACACCGATGAATGAGCGCACATTCAAAGTGAAACCAGATATTCAAAATGATATTTATCATTTGTATGATGCCAATGCCAATGCCAATGCCAATGCAGACACCATTTTAGGTACTGCATATATTCCTGATTATATTACAAGTGTCATGATGAACAAAATATTTAGAAATATCAAAGAAAATGATAATTTGGATGCATTGGAAGAGAGCGATTCAGAGGAGGAATTTGAAAATGATAAACTAGATAAATTCGTATATTTGGATAGAGAAGAATATATGATTTGCACATATCATAATAAATTCAAAAAATGGGTTCCGTTACGTAAAATTACAATTTAGTGAGTGAGGAGCCGGAGTCGCTTCGCGACGAGCATATTCATCCGGTATTCTGCCTCCTGAATATGATTCATATATATACGTTCCCTCGTAATTTTAACTCTTTCGTGCCTGAAGTAACCATATTTGGTTACTTAGCCACTCAAAAAATCCCTTTCAGGCATGAAAGGGTTAATAGATTGGTGCAGCATCGTATCCTTTATCTAGGATTGGTTTGTAAGTAGCTTGTCCAACAACAGTGTGTCCTCCGTGCACACGCGGTGCCATTTTCGCAACCACTTCTTGTTCTAAAGTGTATGGAAATTGGTTAAACGCGGTGAGTTCACCGAACTTCTTCTTCTCCGTTGGAAGAAATTTCGCTAAAGCGGTATTTCCTGTTGTTAAGCCCGAACGACGAATTAAATCAAATGCCACAAGTAATCCCAAAATGCCTACAATAGGGTTTGTAGAAACAAAAATCGTTAGAGCGATAACAACAATAATTACTTTTCCCCACAAGGTATCAATTGACGATGCCAATGGTTCAGGCGTCTTGTATCCCATAATTAAATAAATAATGAAGAGAATAGCTAGCATAAGTTGTCCCGCGTTCTCTTTTTTGAATAAGTTTGCCATATATCTTATTATTAGATTTTTATTTTTATTCGCCTTTTCAAAAGCTGAACCCAATGTTTGTAGATATTCTTTGAATATTCTTTAACAAAATCGTATTAAACATTTCTCTCTAAACTAAATAAAAGATGAATACATACCTAGGACAAAAGGGTTATACTCTAATAAAAAAAGAATTAAATGTTCAACAAGAACATTTTATTCGTACTGAATTAATGGTAAAACCATATGTTCAGGGATCGCCAGCAAACAACAGCGCCGTCGCATTTCCAGCTTATCGCGAATCAAATAACAAGTTATATGTACCGCGATACTTTGGAGAGGCTAATTTTGGTCTAGCCAAAGAGTATAAATTACCTGAAGGGAATGATATTTCTCTCTCGTTCCAAGGAGAATTGAGAGAACATCAATGGGCACCAGTGAATGCATATATCAATAAGGTCTCCGAAAATGGTGGTAGCGGACTATTAGACTTGCCTTGTGCATTTGGCAAGACATCTCTTTCTCTCTACATTTTAAGCAGACTCAAGAAAAAGACGTTAGTCCTTGTTCACAAAGAGTTCCTATTTAATCAATGGATAGAGAGAATCCAACAGTTTTTGCCGAATGCTCGCATTGGAAAAATTCAGGGACCTATAATAGATATTGAAAATAAAGATATCGTGTTGGGCATGATCCAGTCTATTAGCATGAAAGAATATCCCCCATCTATTTTTGAGAGTTTTGGATTCACAATCATTGATGAAGTCCATCACATTTCCAGCGAGGTTTTTTCTAACACACTCTTCAAGCTCATTACAAAATATATGCTGGGTCTCTCTGCGACAATGACACGAAAGGATGGGACAACCAAGGTATTTAAAATGTTTTTAGGTGAGGTCGTTTTCAAGGAGACAAGAAAACAAGATCACGCTGTAGTTGTTCGCGCAGTAGAATATAAAACAAACGACGAAGAATTTAATGAAATTGTTTATGATTATCGCGGAAATCCGCAGTTTAGCACAATGATCACTAAGCTTTGTAATTATAATCGGCGAAGTGAATTTATTTTGAAGGTTCTTACAGATATGCTGCGAGAAAATCCCAATCAACAAATCATGATCTTGGGACACAATAAAAGCCTTCTTAAATATTTGTATGATGCTATTGAAAGCCGCGCTATCGCGACAGTCGGCTATTATATTGGAGGGATGAAGGAGGCTGCTCTCAAGATTAGCGAAACCAAGAAGGTGATTATTGCTACATATTCCATGGCGGCAGAAGGACTAGATATAAAATCACTAACAACGCTTATTATGGCAACCCCTAAAACCGATATTGAACAATCGGTCGGGAGAATTTTGAGAGAAAAACACGGCAGCCCAGTTGTAGTAGATATTATTGATGGACACGAATTATTCCAAAAACAATGGGCAAAACGCAAAGTATTTTATAAAAAACAAAATTATAAAATCATTTATACCAACAATGAAATCTATAACGAGGATACAAGCAATTGGAAGGTTGTAACCACTGATAAGAAACCTCTAGAAAAGGATCCTCATTTACAAGGCACCTGTTTTATTAAACTCAAACCGTCTACATTTTCTGTGTAGCGGCATAGTGGTTGTAATTGTCTGGACAGTTATCATATGGTTGATAAGGTGGTGGGCTCGCCATTGCACTGAGGTTTGGAGATAAAGGCCCTCCTAAACTGTAGGCAGGTGTATCAGGAACATTGCTCATAAACTGTTTGTATGTTCCACCTCGTTGATATCGGCGTACGCGGCGAGCACCTCTTTTGCGCATTGTTTCACGGACTTTCCCGCCTCTTTTCATAGTTTTTTTTGTGCGTTTTCTCATGCTTCTCATGCTTCTTCTCATTTTCTTATACATTTTAGTAATATTTTTTCTTTTTCTTTTTGTTTTTCTTCCGCCGGTTAAAAAACTTCCATTTGCGGCAGCAACATTCCAAGAAACACCCCGCATACTATGCGCCGAAGACGGAATTTCATTGCTACCAAAATTACCAGCGTAACTCGTATTTCCTGAATTTACAAATGCGGGATCTACATTACTATTTGGAAAAGTTGATCCATAACCCAAGTTAGACGCGCCTGAACCAGACATTTGTATATATATACTTTTAGAAAAGTATTTCTTTTTGATTTCGGAGTCGCAAGGCGATGTAGAGCGACGATCATGTTTATACGGCATTTTACCTATTGAATATAATTCTAACCGTGAACACCAGTGGTTTTTTGATCTGCTGATTTTAATAATGTGCGTACAATAAAATATAATATTGTTATTGCGAGAACAAGTAAGAAAATTTGAAACCAAGGATTATTATATATTTGAATCATTTTATCATTTAAGTCATATGAACTAGATAATGACGACGTTGATTCTATAGGAATTTCTTCTTCAGATGAATTTATGGGTTGACAATCAATATAAATATCATCTGTTGCACCACCCACGACCGGTCCAGTGCTATTGTAAAATACATTTATTCCAGTGGGTATTGTAAACCAACTAGTTTTTGTATTTGTTACCTTGTATAATGCGCTCAATGTATTTGCACTTAAAGAAATTGCATGTTGAATGTCAAACGCAATAAAGGCTGAATTCTGAAATTCAAAAGAATAAAACGGCTTCTTTGGGACAACCTTTTGTAAATTATAATCTGATAAACTGACAGTGGTCTTACTTCCTGCATTAGGTGCATACGATGCCACTGCAGAAATAATTTCAGATATCATGATTCCTCCTTGAGAAGTAGTACCGGTGGAAGAGATAATAGGTATACATACAATTAGTTGTTGTCCTGATGTGATCGGCGTATGTATAATCAATAATTCTGCAGCAGAGTAAGAACCATTATATGATATTATGGAAGAAGGATGAATAAAAACAGAAGATACTTGATATTTATTTCCGTTATACGTTACTGGTGGAAGATTTGTATGATCATATGATATATTTAAATACTGCCCGCTATTATTTGCAATGCAGGTACTTGTGGAATATTGAAATGTATAAGAACATTTTTGATTGCATTCGCCTGAAATAGTAGTAGGTGATATATTCATTGAATTGATTGGCTATTAATATAACTAGACAAATAAAAATATCATTTTATTTATATAAGTCTATGAAATTATCTAAAGGCAAATTATCCAAATTATATAAGAAGCGCAAACAATCTTTTAAACGATTCAAAAAAAATAAAAGCAGTAAGGCGAATAAGACATTTAGACAAAAAAGGTCACTAAATTTACATAACTCCTCTCTGAAGCATAATGTTGGAGGTAATGGTGCGCGATCATGCGATGAATGTGATGTTCAACCTGTATCTGCAACTACTTCTGATGCGATTACACTTTCAACAGAGCAATCTCCTATACATACATCTGAACCTGCCGCATCTGAACCGGCATCTACAACTAGTTCTGGTAAATGCGATGAATGTGATATTCAACAAGCAACCGCTGTAAATGAAGTGTCTACATTAGTAGCTGCACCGGAATCTGCACCTGAATCTGCACCTGAATCTGCACAAGAAACTACAACTAGTTCTGGTAAATGTGACGAATGTGATATTCAAGCGGTTTCTTCTGTACCATCTTCCTTTGTTTCTTCGGTTCCTCTTCCAATTTCCTCTTTCAATTCTAATCTTAGCTTTTCGTTACCTAGTAAATCTAGTTACTCTATTTCAGAAACACAAATGCAAAATACATATACTAAACCCAATCCGGCACGTCAAGCTATTATTCCTCGCAATAGAAAAGCTGAAGCTGCCGCTGCCGCATCAACGACTGAGGCTACCGCCGCTAGAGAATCTGCGGCTAGATTAGAGAACCATGGAGATGATGGACATGTTTTGGTTGAAGCGATTGATTATATTGCTCAAAAATTTGCTGAAAAAATGAGTAATTCTTCTTTACAAAATGCAGATTTATCCGTTCCCGAAATGTTAATTAATACACAAGCTATAGCAAACAAAATGAAGGTGGCATTAATGCCACCCCAACCAGAACCGCAGCAACCTGCGGATGAAACACCTTTAGAGCCTGTACAAACGGAATCTGCAGATATGGCTAACACTGAATTTTCAGCTGCATCCAATCCTACAGAAGTGGCTGAAAGTCAACAACAATCTACAGAAAATGCAGAAGCAATTGAAACAGTTACCAAAAGTGAGGAGGTTCCATCAACAGAGACTGCAATCCCCAACGGTGCCGAAGTAACCGAACCACCCTCTGAAAAAACAGATGAATCTGCGCCTCCATCGGAAGAAGGAAATTGTCGGTTTGGATTTATTGAAAATGGAACAGAGAGAATCACCCCAAATCATATAACAAATATGTTAAAATACGTCCAACAGTTTATTACCAGCTTACAGAATCAAACCGATCAAGCAACAGTAACGAATGTGGAGAATAACACATTAGGGCCTTTAGATGCGGCATCAATCCCAACATTGTGCAAGACTTATTTGACGCCTGAAGCCAAATCAATCGCTGAAGGATATGCCGCATTGACTGATGATAGTGATCCAAACAAAGCTCTAGGAACTTCAAGAATGAAAGTAATCAATGCTATATCAGATTCAGATAGAGCTTGTATGAATAGTATATTCTCAGATTATAACAAATATTATGACATGTATGTAACTGAAGAAAAACTCGGAAAAGAACATTTACCGCCACGTGGTAATTCTCTCTCTTATGCAATGAAGCTACCTACAAATTTGAAGCGAAATCAAACAGGTGATACAGTTGCGAAAATTCAAGCTGGTATTTCTATTGAGTTCAAGGAAGAACCTGAACCTGTGCCTGCTTCTACTGGTGGACGCGCACCTAGAAGATTTTCACGCAAACGCAGATAAATCGTTTTATAAAAAAATAAAAAAAATATATTTTTATAAAAAGCTGGGAAGGTAACGTATGTTATCATTTTCATACATTTTTATTTTGAATGCCTCATCGTGTCCTTCAACATAAACAACATCGCGACTATACAACTCATTTACGCCATACTCTGTTGTACAATCCTTTCCATTGTGTATAATCGGTAGCTTAATGCTATTGTTCTGATTGCTAATAGCATAATATTGCCATTTATCTCTCGTGACAATTAAAGGACGACCCATCAATGGAAGAATTTTATTTTTGCTAGATCCGTGCAAAGGAGTCAACATACCAACCTGACGATAATTAGAATCTACCGCACCAATATTTGTTGGAACGTTGATAGGGACTAAATATCTCTCATCGCGCAAAGGCGGTGTGTATGGATTCATATACACATCATTGGGTAAATTTGTATAACCTATATTTGGCCGCATAAACGTGCCTCCAATCATTGGGGGACGCGGTAACACTTCTCTCCTTTCATTATTTACAATAATGGATTGTTTCGCAGACCTGGGCGATGTAGTTGTAACATGGTTCATCACGTATATAAATATAATTGCTAGCATAACAATGATAAATCCCATTGTCAAATTTTCAATGCATATTACACCCGGTGGACATTTCTTCATACTGTTATACTATACTATCTTGTTACTTTTTTTCGCCGAGAGATCCAGTTAGTTGTTTGACAACCGATCCCAAATCCCCCAATTCATTGACGTTCAAACTCTTCAACATACCCTGGGCTTGCTGCAAAAGTGGTCCCATGTCTTTCATCGCCTCTGCCAATTGAAGTTGCTGATTCATGAGTTTTTTGGTATCACCAGTTAAACGCTTAATTCCATCACCTCCTAAAACCCCACTTAAGTTATCGTATGCAGCCTCCAACGTTGAAGCGCGATCTATACGCATAGGGTTCGTCTTCTGATTTGGGTTATCGTAGTTCTCCGTAACGGTATCAGATTCAATATCTGTTGAGGGTTGATCGGAAGTATTCGGTGCTTGTGTACCGGTCATCATTGGTCCGTCGCCATCCTCTTTCTTCTTTTTATCTTCATCATCAGTCATGGCTTCAAGACCTTCCTTAACTGCCTTTCCAGACATTAATAGATTAATTATAAACAAAGGTGTCAATAAAACAATCGTCATGTTTTTGCTAAAGTGAGACATCAAGTAACCAACAAGAACAAATAGGATAACTGCCTGCATTTTTCCCATCATTAAGTATCCAAGGACATTTACCAAAGCTAAAACGGCAACCAAATATAGCACATATTTATTTGTAAGCAGTTTGGAAACAGATGTTGATAGCTTCATTGTATATATATTATTTGTAAAAAAAAATGAACGGAATTTGTTAATAGCAGGTTACATACATTCACATAGTATGACATCGCAAAATGAAAAAAGATTTAGTGTCGTTTTATGCGAGTTGCATAACAAAAGAATACATGGATTTAACAAATATAGCGATCCAAATATAATAGGCCATTACTTGGTTATTGATCAGTTTGACATGATGTCTGAAATAGAAGATATGGAAGAAGTAGCAGAATATTATAATTTTCGGTATTTAGAATTGCACAATAAAACCCATTCTTTAATCAGGAATTATCATAATATCATTGTTAATGAAAAATACATTCAGCCACATATAGCGGAATGTATTTATTTGAATGGCGATGAATGTGTCGCTATTTTGAAAACTTGCTGGATCAAGATTATTCAACGCGCATGGAAGCGTGTATACGCTGAGCGTATTCGTATTCAAAATATAAGACAACATCCTTCTAGAATTAGATATAAAGAAATAAGGGGTAGATGGCCGGATGAATGTTGCCGTATGCCTTCTTTGTATGGTATGTTAGGTATTGTTTAGTGAAAGGAGAAGCGCTATTTATTACACCGATGGGTATTCTTTCCTTCGTGAATTCTGATTCTTTCTGTTCCATTCGTCATCCTGTCTTACTAACTTCATGAAGCGAATCCGGTTTCTCACTGCATATTATATTTTGCGAGTACTACGTTGTTTTGATTTTCTTAAACGTCTTGTTTTACTAGACGTTCTTCGTACATTACTATTCCTTGTGGTAGTATAGCGGTATCCTCCACGCTGAGTTTTCTTTCCTTTTCTGAGAATTCTCCTCTTTTTTCTTGTTATTTTTCCACCTTTTGCATGTGGAAATAATGGTGAGAAAATCTCTTCTTTTTTATCCATATTTGGTGGTGGTGGTGGAATGTTGGATGATTCATTACCAAGACTTTTTGGGAAAGTAAAATTGTTTGATGGATTCGGTGGCAAAACATTATATGATCTAGGAATAGTACGAATATTGGGGGAATTAGATTGTTCTATCAAAGATATATCGTTTGGTGATATTGTCTCTGAAATTTCATCTGTAGGCTGTGTTGTTATTACAGGGGGTGCTTTATATACTTGATTCGGGGAAACCTTATTTGTACTTGTGAAAGGGTTAAAAAATTTAGGAAAATTTCTAAAAAATCCGGTAGGTTGCGTCGCTTGAGCGGCTACCGCAGGTTGAACACTCGCTCTAGGAGGACCTCCCATATTATTATCAAATTCGTTGATCAATCCATAAATATTGCTTAAGCCATTATTCACCTTATCTAAATCAGATTGAACAATAATATCCTGTTCTCCAATCATTGAATTAATTTCCTGTATTGATTTCACAATAGCACTATCTAATAACTCAATGATAGCTGTCATATTTATCATTTCAGCCTTTAACGAAGTTAATGAATTGCGCATTTCATTGATCTCATTTTGTGCAGATTCAATGTATTTTTGAAGCTCTACAATACGATTTTGTAACTCATTTTTGGATATACCTTGCCCTTCTAAATCAGCTTGCAACATAGATGCCCCTTCAGTAGCTCGCTGTAATTCATCCGACGCATCATCTCCCTTTTTCGTAGTATTATCCAACTCTTTCTGTAACTCTTCGTTTTTATTTTTCATCTCGTCCATTAATCGTCCAACTTCACTCACTCTCTCCTCTTGTCCAGAAGATATGCGTTTTTGTATACTTGAATATCGTTCTTTTAAATCACCTAATCTTTTTTGAATTTCAATGATTCCATCGTTTACAATTTTTTTATATGATTCATTTAATTCACCCTTTCCTTGGATTCGTTCACCTAAACGGGTTAATGCTTCGGATAAATCATTTGTGTGTTGTTGATAAAGAGCGATATCCATTTGTCTAATATATATTACTGATATATTAATTTGATTTTAGAGATGAAACCTTGGGAAGAATCATCCTTATTCTTTCTGTTCCGGTCGGCGTCCTTTCAACACTGACTAACTCTGTATTATTTCATCTAAATCCTGTTTAATCGTTCCCATTTCACGAACCAACATTTCTTGTTCGTTGCGCGCATTCTCTAAATCTGTATCTGTCATTTTTCCTTTAATAATCAAGTCATCTATATAGTGCTTCAATAATGACATCGCTTCTATTTGATCGCGTTTTTGCTTGATGATATAATTATAATATTTTTGATAATCGGTACGCACTAAATTTAAAAGCTCATTCTCCTTGGATGTTTCCTTCAAAATCTTTTGTTTTTCAAGCAACATGCGTTTTTTATTTTCAATTTGCGATTCAATATGAACCAAATAGATATCCCTTTGTGCTAAACTTAGTTGATACATTATTCCTATAATATAGAAAAATATTACGTTTTATTTTTATTTCATGTATATATTCATCCGATAGAATCATATTCATCCGGCATTCTTTGCTTCGCCGATCCTGAATATGCTCATCGCTCTCCGTCGCTTCGCGTCTCCTGCTCCTCACAAAACTTAGGCATATCTTTTTTCAAACAATATAAAATCTGCCCTATATATTATTTAGGATGTCTCGCTCAAATACAGAGCTTTTATTAACTCCTGACGATAATCGGTTTGTTATGTTTCCTATAAAAGACCAAGATATATGGAAGATGTATAAGAAACAAGTAGACTGTTTCTGGCGAGCCGAAGAAATTGATTTAAGCAAGGATCAGCAACATTGGGATAGCCTAACAAGTGACGAACAGTATTTTGTGTCTATGATTTTAGCATTTTTTGCGGCTAGTGATGGAATTGTCTTAGAAAACTTGGCTGCCCGTTTTATGGGTGATGTGCAGCTGGCAGAAGCTAGGGCTTTTTACGGATTCCAGATCGCCATGGAGAATATTCATAGTGAATCATACAGTCTTTTGATTGAATCTTATATCAAGGATGATACGCAAAAAGCCCGACTCTTTAATGCGATAGACAATTTTCCTTGCATCAAAAAGAAATCGGATTGGGCACAAAAATGGATAAAAGATAATCGCAGTAGTTTCGCTACGAGACTTGTTGCGTTTGCCTGCATTGAAGGTATATTTTTCAGTGGCGCATTTTGCAGTATTTATTGGCTGAAGAAGCGCGGTCTAATGCCCGGACTCACTTTTTCAAATGAACTTATCAGTCGCGATGAAGCGCTTCATACAGAGTTTGCAATTTTGCTTTATAGCAAACTTCAGAAAAAGGTGAATAAAGCGCGCATCTATGAGATTATTAAAGAGGCGGTTGATATTGAAACGGAGTTTATTTGCGAGGCTCTGCCATGTAGACTTATTGGTATGAACGCTCAAATGATGACCCAATATATTCAATTTGTGGCAGATCGCCTTTCTCTCCAGCTTGGTTATGACAAGATATACAATGTCAACAACCCATTTGATTTTATGGAATTGATCAGTTTAGAATCAAAAACCAACTTTTTTGAAAAACGCGTTTCAGAATATGCTCTCTCAAACAAAACGAAAGAGGCGGACGTATTTGACTTTAATACCGAATTTTAGATGTTTTACAAAAAAAGAATATTAAAATAAAGGAAACGGATAAATATACATACAATGATTACATGCAATCTTGCAGGTGGATTAGGAAACCAATTATTTCAAATATTTGCTATTATAGCGCATTCTATAAAGCACAATAAACAATTTCAGTTTTTGCATACCGATTCTCTAGGTGGAGAGAATTGTTTAAAACGAGTGACTTATTGGAATACTTTTTTACATTCGTTAACGAATTTTACTGTTAAAACCTTGCCAGAAAATCTCCATGTCATTTCACATGGAGGAATTGAGTTTAGAGAGATACCGTCACCACCTATGGAATACGAACATATTCTATATGACGGTTATTTTCAGAGTTATAAATACTTTGACGGTATGCAAGACAAAATTTGCCGATTAATTCGGTTGGAGCAATCCAAACAAGAATGTTTGGATAAATATCAGATGGAAACGCGTGTAACAAATACAAAGTGTATTTCTATGCATTTCCGATTAGGAGATTACAAGCATCTTGGACATTTTCATCCGATAATGTCTTTTGAATACTATAGAAATGCATTGACACACATTCTAACCGAATTATCTAGCGAATCATTATACAAAATACTATATTTTTGTGAAGCGGAAGATAACGACATTGTTTCAGGAACAATCCAACGTCTATCGGGGGTTTTTCCACAATGTATATTTGAAAAGGCGTCAGATGAAATGTCTGATTGGGAGCAGCTTCTTATAATGAGCTGTTGTGAGCATAATATTATTGCGAATAGTTCTTTCAGCTGGTTTGCTGCATATTTCAACAATTATTCCAACAAGATAATATGCTATCCTGAAATGTGGTTTTGTGGATATGGAAAAGATATTTATGTTGGTGATATGTTTCCTCCCAGTTGGAAAAAAGTATCATGCAGTTAGTAAAAATATAAGTATTCTGAAAATTATAATAAATAAAAAACAATCATTATTATAATTATGGAGAATCTACCAAAGGACTATGTATTGCTCATTATGAATTGTGTGAAATACAGATATAAATCTGCAAAACAAAAAGAAACATGGCTGTCAAAGAATGATATACCATATTATCATGTTTTGGGAAATCCATTATTGGAAAAAACCCATGAATTTGATGAAGAAGAAAGAATCTTATGGGTCAAAACAGAAGACGATTATAATTCATTGCCCAAAAAAGTAATAGCTTCATACGCAGCAATATACAAATGCTTTCCACAGATACAATATATATTCAAAACCGATGATGATCAGATGTTCCAATCCAAAAATATATATAAATTTTTCCATAAAATGATGGCTATTTTGGAAGAAAAGGCAAAGGTCCAAAAGGTCCATTATGGAGGGCATATTGTCAATGTTGAGAGACCTTACTTGAGCCGATATCACTTAATTCACCCAGAATTGCCTCCGAATTTACCAGTGCATGCTACGCAATATTGTTCAGGTCGGTTCTATTTTCTCTCTATTGACGCCGTTTGCGACATTTTACACAAGAGAGAATTTATATGCAGAGAATATTTGGAGGATTACGCGATCGGATTGAATCTTGGATCAAGGTATAAACAGAGCATTCTTCAATTGAAAACAGATTTTTTTTTTAAAGATATGCAGCAGCCTATCTAATTCTTTATGGTCTTATTAATATTCGTCATATAATTCTTGAAATTAGTAAATTTATTTTCAATATCGCTATAATCTTCTCTCTGTACAACGGTTAATGGAATGATCAAATACCATCTGTCTTTTTGCTGCAGTCGTAACCAATATTTGTCAATCGCATATAAATTTTTCTGATCTGGTTCGCGAATCAGTTTATTAATTCCATTTTTGATATTTTCAATCATTTTATCAAAATAGCTTTCATGTACTAGATATCCGGTTGTAGTTTGGCAATTCCACACCTGAACACATGTCTCATCTATCGGGTAATACGGAAGCATATTATTCCCTGAAAACAAAACAACATCCCAGTCCGTAGGATGGCGATAAAAAAAGGCATTGCATTGCTGAATAAATAATGTAGGATTCAAAAATTCAATGTCATCTTCCATAATCAATATATGACTTTGGTTTGTTTTTTTTGCATTCTCAAGACATTTCAAGTGACTCATACTGCAGCCTAGTGCACCGTTCCCATTTGCTAATTTTACTGCATTAAATCTCTGCGCGTGCGAGAGCCCGACCTTTTGAAGCTGTTCTTCAATATGTTTTTTTCGGTCTGTTCTATATTCTAAATTGATATACCATATATTCGTAATGTTATTCATATCGGTTTGTATAAAGAAAATTTTATATTATTGTTTAAATAATATAATAAACATATTTTGATTCATTCAAATAAATAATGCAAATTATTGAGGTATCAAAAAAATCCGCCTTCCAAAACATATTGCGATGTGAAGATGATATCCATTTATTCTGCCAATTTTTTATTGATTCAAAATCAGAGAGAACAAAAGAGCTGCAGCACACATTGCGATTTAACATAGAAAATAGCCATATAAAAAAAATTCATTTGCTGAATGAACGTATCTATTCAGATGAAGAGTTGGGATTGGATTCAAGCTCGGATAAAATAATTCAAATAAATCTTGGAAGACGTCTACAGTTTAATGACGTATTTCAATATATATTGGAAGAAAATATACAAGGTTTCCATGTTATTGCAAATAGCGATATTTTTTTAGATAATACAATTCAATCGCTCCGCACATCGGACATTCATATGCAAAAGAGAATGTATGCATTACTGCGATTTGACTACAATCCAGATACAAAAGAAAGTAAAATTTTTGGACCAAGAATGGATAGCCAAGACACGTGGATTTTTCATTCCAATTTCCCAATTACGAGAGAACAAAACAAGGTATTTGATTTTGAATTCGGAAAACCGGGTTGTGATAACAAGATGATTTATTTGATGAAAATATTGGGATATAATGTTATTAATGACCCATATGGAATCAAAACGCATCATTATCATGCAAGTAATGTGCGCAATTATGAGTCTAACAAAAAGGAAACAGTACCAAAACCATATGCATATTCTATACCATATAATTGTTTCCAGACGTGTCTAATAAATGACTCTAATGAAATATTTCAACATATGGCAAAGTCTACTAAAAATTTTACGGAAATCACATTTGAAGATGATACAATGTTGTATGATTATATTTCCTGTAGAAAAGAGAAATATATTATTCCTAGAATCGCCGGAGTGGAAAATAATTATGCATTAGTCGGTTTTCAAATGAAAGAAAATATAGTGCCACAGAATACAAACGAATATATACAACAAACGATAAAAACTATGAAAAATAATGCGGGTATTTTACTGACTTCTATAGAAAGTATTATTAAATATTCTGATATGTATTTGAAATCTTTCCAGAATTGTCAGTTATATACAGGTTGGGAGTATCATGGAGATGTTTTCAGAGGTATTTCACAATCTCATACATTTATTCAGCAAAACAATCCCACTAAAAAGATTCTATGGGCGTTTGCGCTGGATATTTTTCATTATATTTACACCAGACCGTGGACACATGCATTAAGAGGGAAGCGTGTTCTAATTATTTCCGCATTTGAAGACAGTATTAAAGAAAAAATACCAATACGTGAAAAAATTTACGGGATTGATCTTTTTCCAGAGTGCGAAATTCTCACTATAAAACCCCCACAAACACAAGGAGCCGAGAATTCACGCGAATTTAGCATTGAGATGGCAGATTTCGCAAAACGTCTTGATAAGATAAAGGATACATATGATGTAGCGCTCGTGTCTTGTGGAGGGTATGGAAATTTAGTTTGTAATTATATTTATGAAGCACACGGAAAATCAGCAATATACGTCGGAGGCGTTTTGCAAATGTATTTTGGAATCCTTGGTTCAAGATGGTTGAGAGAACGAGCCGATATTGTAAAGTTATTTGAAAACGAATACTGGACGAGACCCAAGGATTGTGAAAAACCCAAGAATTATAAAGGAGTAGAGGGGTCGTGTTATTGGTGAAATTTAATTTCTCTCTTGTAATCATATGAATACAAGAGAGATCGCAAACAAAATAAAATGCATCACGCTAGAAGATGCTGAACAGGACTTTGGTAAATTGACCAAGATGAGTTTGGATGCTTGTGCTGTATCCGACCGTTGTAGGATCGGCAATAACGTGGTAGATTACTTTACTTTTGAACAGAGACTTAAAACGCGCGGCAAGTATAATGTGAATTTTTATGAGTTTATAGAACAGATTGAAGAATTCAAGAAGAAGAAATTTATTCAAAATATGCTTTTCTACTATGAAACCATTAAAAATAAAAACAAAACAAAAAATCAATATATTGTACTGAAAGAAGTCTTCAATATATGTATTAGCGCGATCAATATCTTCAGGCCTCTGATTGCTATGGAAATTTATAGTAAATATCAACCAAAATGTATATTGGACCCTTGCGCTGGATGGGGAGGTAGGGCTATCGGAGCGGCTGCTTTAAACGTGCCTAAATATATTGGTATTGAAATCAATACGGACTTGTCTGAAAGCTATGAGAATATGAAATCATTCTTGAGTCAAAAATCAACTACAAATATAGATATGCATTTTTGTGATGCTTTAACAATTCATTATTCTGAACTTCCGCCATATGATATGGTATTTACTAGTCCACCTTATTATTTATTGGAAAAATATGCAAATAATACAATATATGAGAACAAGGAGATTATGAATTCATCCTTTTATGTACCTCTCTTTGAAAAAACATATGCTCATTTGCAACAGAATGGAGTATATATATTGAATGTGAACAATGATATATATGAAAATGTTTGTTTGCACGTTTTGGGTCAAGCGGACTGCATAATGCCTCTTAAAAAAAGCAAAAGACAAAATAACTATACAGAAAATATTTATATATGGATTAAAAATAAGTGAGGAGCTCGGAATCTATCTATATCTGACGCCTCCTAATCCAATATTGGCGCTTTTTGTTGCTAATGGTTTAGATTGGACACGTCTAGCGTATTCTTGAGAAAAAATATTCACATATGTTTGTGGTGGAGGTGTATGTAGTTGATTTGGTGGTGGAGGTGGTGAAGGTGGATATGGATGTGGGCGATGAGATGATGTAGGCGTGTGTGGTTGCTGTTGCTGTCTTATAGCATGAGACGGTCGCGCTGCAATTTCTTTTCTCTCCTTAACTGTGGGATAATAAGGAATATTTGACCATTCGTTGGTTTGACCCAACACCTTATTTGTTCTTCTTCTTGCATCTGGTTGCGTAATATGTTTGGTGGGTTCTCTCAAATCATAAATAAAATACTCGTCATCTTCAAATCTCGTTTCAGAGAGAAACATTGAAATATTTATATAATACATATTTTCATTGGGTCCTTGAAATATATTGTCCTTGTCGTTTTTTGAAGTCTTGTCTATACTGTAATCAAGCTTATGAATAGTATGTAAACCGTTTTTCCCCAAGTCGCTATTCAACTTGTGCGGGTCCTTCTTGTTAATGAGACGCTGTACACCATCAAAAAGCTGCAACATTTCAGGACTTCCAATTTTGTAAAAGTTACTCCTATCAATTTTTAAATCTGCATCCAAACATCGCTTCTGCAAACACGAATCCTCTAATCCCCACGACCAAAAGTTGGGATAACCATTAATTTTTTCAAAATCGGATCCTTTAATAACAACAATACCTCCGAGTGAATGCTCAAATCCGTAATAATGCTTTACTATTCCTTGAGTTGTTTCATAATCAAAAATCCGATTGAAAGGAAGTGTATCTAAGTCATTGAAGATAAATGTAATATTCTTGTAGTCATTAGGATATTTATTTTTCATTGCTAAAAACCCTATATTTTTTGTTGCGCCTCGGTTAAAGCTTCTCTCATCTGCTTGGTGAGAAAAATAAATCTCATAATCAGTCATATGCTCAAGAAGGAAACTCATATATTTGCTGAAAAAGAATTTTTGCTCTGGACGGTTCCTATAAGGAACAATGAAAATTTTGGTGGGGGGCATTGACTTATATAATGATAAAAAAAAACTATAATAAACGGTTTCGCTTTTATTCATCCGGCATTCTGCCTCCTGAATATGCTCGTCGCTCTCCGTCGCTTCGCGACTCTTGCTCCTCACAAAACTCTTTCGTGCCTGAAGTAACCAAACATGGTTACTTAGTCACTCAAAAATTCCCTTTCAGGCATGAAAGGATTAAGCATATTTTTTCAAGATAACTGCTGGAATTAAATCCTCCTTCATCTTTTCCAGTTTCTTGAAACACTTGTTAATAGTGACTTCACTAATCTCACTGACATTCTTAACATCTCGCTTACTGACATTCAACTTGCACATTTGTGCTATGAAATACACGACACCCGCTGCAATAGAATGTGGTGTATTCTCCGGCATTAAATTTTGTTTTTCAATCTTCATAGAAATAAATGTACATACCTTGGTAAGCTCGTTGTTGATGTTCAGCTTACTACAATAACGCTCAATAAAAGCCTCCGGTTTGGTTCTACCAAAACTCGTCTTTTCTTTATGATCCATATCTTTTTCAATGTCGTTAATAATAATTTGCGCATTTTTACACCCTTTTGTAGCGCTTGTTACGTCTAAATGAAATATACTTGCAATTTCTTTCGCAGTACGTGGGAAATTATTGATCCTGCATGCAATATAAATGGAAGATGCTAATATACCATCTCGGTTATCACCGCGAAAAGTTACATCATATTCAGATATTTTTTTGTGATATCGCATAGCATCGTCAATAATCATTTTTGGCATTCCCGCATTTTGTGCCATAATGGTGATAATTTGAAACTCGTCATATTGCGATTTTTCCTTGTATGGCATAGACTGCCACTCGGTATATCGCCGTATTTTTCGCATTTCATATGTGGTAGAACCGAAACACAAAACCTTGCATCCAAATGAGGATTCTTGTAGCAAGGGATTTATTGGCATTCCACAACGGGTCGGGTCGCTATTTTGATTGTCGTCTGCTCCGTAATATCTCCATTCAGCACCTTGATCAACAATATCTTTGTATATGATGCCGCATTTATTGTTTACACAAGTTAAGAAACCCTCATCAGAAAACGCCAGATTGGCTTCACACCGATCACACCTTTCTCTATTACCGCATGCGCGATATATACATTCTAACGGGCTTGATGAAGAATCCTGTTTTACTTCTGAGTCAAATAAAGACCATAGGTCTGTTTTTTTATTATTATTATTATGGGGTTTTCGCAACTTCTTACTCCGTTCTGTCATTTTTTCTCTTGGGATAGATTATATATTTTTGATTCAATTTTATTAACCCTTTTATACCTGAAAGGGAATTCTTGAGTGACTAAATTCCTATGATAGTGAGGAGCCGGAGTTGTGAAGCAACGGATAGTGACGAACAGAATCAGGAGGCAGGATGCCGGATGATTCTGTACATCTCCAGAATTTATTATATACGTGAATTGTATGGGCAATTTCTTATCCTCAGCGCCACCTGTTGGATCCAATAGTAAATCCTTTGGTAATATTATTGACTATATTGCTACACATTATATTCTAACGGCAGATTTCAAAAGTCTGGAACAATTATATGACGAAAACTATTGCAACAACTTGGTTGTATTAACGGCGGATATCATTGAGAAAAATTTCAATGATTTAGAAATTACACATTTAGCACAGCGTGTAAAGAATAAAGAAATTGTAAATGTGGAGACCACGCAAAAGGTTATCTTTTTCGCAAAATCAGATTTGGACAAATTAGACGTAAATACCAAACTAAAAAAAAAGCGCATATGTGAAGGAATTGCCAAGTTTTACGTCAAAATCGCACACTTATTCGCCGCCATCGTAATGACAATTAATCCCGTTTATACGTATAAAGATGATGCAGGCTCCATAGTTCAACGGAAATTATCTGAAAAAGATCAAATCCCTTTGCGAGCAAAAGACAGAAAATTACTAAAACTGGGTCTATGCAATAATCGCATCAATTCTTTGAAACGAGGACAAGATTATGAAAATATTCCCAGCTCAGGAATTATCAATGTGCATCCAAATATTTGTACAATGAATGCGGAAAATGCATCATTACAAGACGAACCAGGAATTCCAGAATTATATCCGTTGTATTTGGATAAATATGACTACAAGACGGGACAATTCACAGACATGACGGACACTACACGGAGAGAGTATGAAAATGATTTGCGAAAGTTTTATTCGGTATTTACCGGGAAAGATCCAAGCACAATGGACGCCAAAGCGATTCGTCGGTTTAATGATATTAAGCTGACAGATTACCGGAAAAAAGAGGGATGTATTAACTCGGATTTGACTAAGGGTGTGAGCGGATCACTAAAAGACGATTTATTTCAAAAATATGCGCGGAATTTGCAAAAAATGGTCAAAACTTCTAATGAGATACAATCAGGGCTTTTGGATACGATTAATGAGTTGTTTATTTACGATTTGGATCCTAAAACAGCGAAGAAGCTAATTCGTGTAAAACCTACACTGACTGAAGAGACTTTGCAGAAATTGGTGGAGAGGACGCGAAAATTGATTATCGGATATTATTTATCATGTGAAGCGGATTTTACCACGGGTGTAAAATTATATGAAGCCATTGTAGAGAATCAAATAAGACTCACTACGGAAACTCAGTTGAAATCTCTAGATACGGTTGCTAGAGAAGTTGCTTATATGCCAACTACATCCGCTGAAGAAATAATTGAAGAGCGTTGAGAGAAAGCAAGAGTAGATTAGCATATGCCTTTAGTCATCTCCAGGCTCATAAATCAGCCTGGAGATTAAAGGTTTAACCCTTTCATACCTGAAAGGGAATTTTTGAGTGCCTGAAGTAACCAGAATCATCCGGCATCCTGCCTCCTGATTCTGTTCGTCACTCTCCGTTGCTTCGCAACTCCGGCTCCTCACTTATTTGGTTACTTCAGACACGAAAGAGTTAATATTCATCCGGTATTATGCCTCCTGAATATGCTCGTCGCTCTCCGTCGCTTCGCGACTCCTGCTCCTCACAAAACAGAGTGAATCAGGATTCACAAAGCAAAGAATACCAGATAATTTTGCCTTCTGATTATGGATTGATAAACAAGAGCGACCATTATGTTTTCAAATTTCGTCTTTCACATCTTCAAATAATAAAAAGGAAGATGAAAAAGTAAGACCATCGTAGGTGAAATTCCTACTATTGATTTTATATTTTTTCTTATTTTTTGCTCTATAAAATGGGCGTTTTAAATGAGAAAAGGTGTAAAATACAATTATAATCCTATTATATTAACTCTTGTGTCTAAAAAGGAACTATATATTTTCCGTACCATCTTATCATATAATATGGTTAGTTGCTTAAGCCCTTCCCTGTGCTTGTCCTTGTCCCTGACCCATAGCCTGACCCTGACCCTGTCCCTGTCCCTGTCCCATAGCCTGAGCCTGAGCCTGAGCGGCAGATTTGACCGCAGCCTTGAGGGCTCGGGCAAGCTTGGGAAGGTGCTTGTTAGTAACCTTGTTCACGTGCTTTTGTGAGAGCTTTCTTCCACGTCCAGCGCGGCGGGAGTGTCTACGATGTCTGCGAGTTGCCATCTTATATATATAGTTTACAAAAAAAAATATTTTAAAATGATGGTATGTATATGTTTCCCCTAAATTAAAGATTTATTTGTATCAAAAAATACTTTTTCCTCAATATTATAATTTTATAATTTCCATTTCCAATTCCAATTTCCTTAATATTTTTACCAAATAGTATCTTTATTGGGCCAGTACATTTTATCTCCCTTTTGGACATTATATAAACTATTAAATAATGGAAGGCGAGCTAAAGCGCAATTTACCCTATATTGTTCCATAGGATGAGGATTTGTTTTCAATTGCGCAGCAATCGCTCTTTTTTTAACTTTTTGTCTTCCTTGAATGGCTATATAAACAAAGAATGCATGAAAAGATAGCGCGCGAATTGGTAATGCGTCTTCGTTCTTGTCTTGGAAATCTCGCAAATACTCTAAACATATAGCTAATCCAGATATATCTGCCATATCCTCCCCAGTTCCGACTTCTGCATCAAAAACAATCTTGTCATAAGAAGCAAACGTCTCGTATTGTTTCACTACATCTGCAACTTTTCTATTGAATATTTTGCGATCATGTGGTGTCCACCACGATATTTTATTTCCACGATAATCAAATTGGCTTCCAGTTGTATCTAAAGAATGTGACATTTCATGCCCCAATGCATAACCTATATGCGCTAAATTATATTCAATACCTCTCTCCTGCATATCAATAAACGGCTTCTGCAAATAAGCTAAAGGAATATAAATTTTGTTTTCAACCGCAATATAGAAGCAATTCACAATATATGCTTGTTTTCCAGACATTTTGAATGTATTCCAATCAAACATGGGAATATCAATAATTGGCTTACCGTCTAAATTAATAAATTTTTTTATACGCCAATTCGCAATCTTGATCATATTACCCCAAGGATCATCCGATGTGTAATCTAATAAAGGATCTGGGCGAAGATCTGATGGAAACCCGACAATTAATTTCATATATTCAAATTTTTTCAATGCATTTTTCTTTGTGCTCGGACTCAACCAATTGTTTCTGGTAATAATGCGAGTAAATACTTTTTTCAAATCATATGCTATATTATTTACATAATCAACAATAGTCTGATTGTAATTTGTATGTACATATTCTTTTGTCAATAATGTATTAAATGTTGCGGAAAGACCGAATATTGGGTATATTTCTGCCGGAAAAATTGAATCCTGTCCATTGATAAATTTTTCAAAAAAATCAAAATAGATAACCCTCCATTCTTTGTGAAACCGAATTAACTGTTTCAAATGAATATAAATCCAGAAAGTTCTCCATTTGGGCGTCTTCCAATTGGCTAATAGAGTTTCTGAAGCACAAGCCAGAAAATTTAAGCTGCCTGTAGTAAACCATGGCGGAACCGTATCATAACCGAGCTGTTTGCTGAATGTTTCCCAGTCAAATCCATATTTGGATAATGACTTATCACTATAAACTTTATTGTAGTAATCTGGAGACTCGTGTTTGACCTTTTTACACAAAAAGATGTTTAATATATCCGTTTCCACTTGAATGACATCATCTGCTAAGAGCCCATGGTTCGCTCCTAAACAAGCAGTGAACATTTTATTAATAAATTGTTTGAATTTTTCCATAACAAGTGTCTTATATTTTCTTGTACTAGAATCATCTGTTGCATAATTAAAATACAAGTTATTATCATACAAACTCATTTGTCCAGATGAAATTTGATTGCAAAAAAGCGCAGAATTCTTCAAGTCTTGTGACATTTGCCAAACTATCGGACACGACCATGCAACGATCTCATTCTTATTCACTTCTGCTAAAAACTGCCACAGATTATTCTTTTGGATTAAATCATCAATATCGCTCACTGTTTTATCTACATGATATTTTGCCTTTCTCACATCTAAATGAAGACATGATTGATATATATTATTTACTAGTTTTCCCATTTTAGTATGTTTATTCTTGGATAGATACTTTTTTACCAAATCAATCACTTCATAGTTGACCTTGTCTTGTGCAAATCGGAATTGATCTAATTCAACAAAATATTTTTCCTTGTTCTCTTTTCCAATGGTTTTAACCCATTCATAATTGATATACTCGTAATAGTTGCTACGCGCAGTTACACTAGAAGGAGAGAAAGGCGTTTTAAACATTTTTACTAAATCGTGCTCTGAGCTGAGTTCCGCCTTTCTGGGTGTATAATATTTTGATTTTTCATATTCATCTTCAAAAGAGCTGAATGTAACCAGTTCCTTCTTGGATGTGGATGGTGTTATTTTTATAGTTTTCGTTTTTGTTTGTAATTTTTTTTTTTTATTTCTTCTTGTAGTCATATATTATAAGAAGAAAAACAACTTTACCAAATAGGGTCATATTTAGACCAACTCATTTTATCATTTTTCTTTAGATTATGAATTAGCTTGAAGATGGATAACCTAGAAAGAGGGACATTTACCCTATACTTGTCTAAAGGATGAGGATTCGTTCGCAATTGTGCTGCAATAGAACGCTTACTAATCTTTTGTCTCATTTGCATTGCAAAATAGAAAAAGAATGCCCGAAAAGATAAAATTCGCACAGGGACAATATCTGCATGCACTTCCTGGAAATCTCGTAAATATTCCTCGCATATTGCTATTCCAGAAATGTCCGCCATATCTTCACCCAAGCTATCTTCCGCATCAAATATGATATTATCGTATGCTGCGAATGTTTTATAATGTTTTAATATATCCTTTTCCTTCCTTTGGAAAATTAGTTTGTCCCTAGGTGTCCACCAATCGTGCAAGTTGCCATTTTCATCATACTTGCTTCCAGTATTGTCCAAACAATGTGACAATTCATGAGCAATTGTAAATCCAATATAAGCTAAGTTGTACTCTAAACCACGCTCATTCAAATCAATAAATGGCGCTTGCATATAAGCAGAAGGAACAAAAATAGAGTTCTCAGTTGGAATGTAATATGCATTCACTGTATAAGCCTGTTTAGATATAAACATAGGCGGGGTCTCAGACCAATCAATAAGTGGAATATCCACTAATGGTTTTCCCTCTAAACTTAACAATTGATTGGATCGCCAGCTTGTTATTTTCAATAAGTTGCCCCAGAGATCATGTGGGTCGTAATTTAAAAGCGGGTCTTCTCTCAAAATTCTAGGCGTTCCGATTATCAATTTGATCGCTTCAAGCTTTTTGACTGCATGTCTCTTTGTACTTGGAGAGAGCCATTTGTTTCTTTTTATTTTACGTATAAATACCGACCTCAAGTCATAAGCCATAGCCTCTACATACTTCTCGTTTTCTGGAATATGAAATCGCTCAATGTATTCATTTGATAAAAAGGTATTAAATGTCAATGACATTGGGAAAATTGCGAAAAGATGTTGAGGTATATCAGCGCTCTCTCCCTCTTCAAATTGATCATTGAATTCATAATATAAATACCTCGTTTCAGAAGAGAAACGCGATATTTGTTTGATAAATATATACAACCAATACGTTCTCCATTCATTCGTATTCCATTCGGCCATCAACATATCAGAACAGCATTGTAGATAATTCAAACTTGCTGTAACAAAAAAAGGCGGTTCCTTTTTGAATCCGAGCGCTTTACTAAACTCAGACCAATCAAAATTATATTTGAGAGCTTCTTTTCCTGTTAGTTTATTGTAGTAATCTGGAGAGTCATATTTAATCGTTTCGCAACCCATCGCTGTTAATATTTTTGCCTCCACATTAAACACATCCATCGGATCTAATCCATGATCATTTCCTAAAAGCAATTTAAATAATTTTGTTATATAGGATATGTAGTGTCGTTTATAATTTGCCTTGTATTTAATATTCGTTCCATCATCAAAATAAACAGTCAAATCTTCAAGTGTAAGTTTTGGCGGTTGAATATAACAACGATAAATACTAGATTCTTTGCTATCTCCTGTAAGCTGAAAAAGAAAAGGGCAACCGAAAGCGATAATTTCGTTTCTATTGATAAATCCCATCAATTCCCAAACATTTTTTTTATTTTGCATCAAGGAATCTATCTGCATAGTGTATTGATCAATATATATCTCACATTGTTTGCGTGTAAAATTCCTAGTAGATGTAAACATATTTCTTATTTCTTTGGCTTTTCTAGAATGGTGATCTTTTGTAATAAATTCCTTAATAATTTCTATGAGCTCATTATAAACCTTGAATTGAGTGATCCTAAAATTGTCTACCTCTATAATATATTTTTCATCTAATTTCAGTTTTTCATCTTTTATCCATGTATAATTGACGTGGCTGTAGAAGTCATCTTCAGGGCGAATCGTTTTAGGAGAGAATGGCTTTATAAAAAGGGACTTTAATTCATTTTCCACGTTGCTATGATATTTATTTAACTTATATGCGGGGGTTTTAATATATTGATCTTCAAAGCTTTGAAAAGTATGTAATGGCTTGCTGCAATACAAGGATAACTGATCATCCGTATAGCAGCGCCGCGTTTTTTTTATTTTTTTTGAAGTAACGATTTTATTATTTTTTCTTGTTTTTGCCATTTAGATTCTTAATCTATATAGATATTATTTTGCCTAAGAGAACTTCTCTCCCAAGCTATTGAGTAATTCTTCATTATAAACTAAATTGCCAGATGGTTTATACGATCCAATAGGAGTATATGCCTTCTTTGATGTCTGAATTGTTTTGTTCGGTTGATCTTTAATCGCTGGTTTATTAAACATGGCTGCAATATTGTCTTGTTTCTCAGATTCTTGTATCTGCGTTTTTCGTCCAAATTCATCCACGACTATTCCTGTTTTCTTTTTCAATTCAGTTCGCACATAAGATGGCACCCATTCTTTCCAACATATAAATAATATGTTCGGGTGAATATATCGCACAGAAAATCCATTATCTTGTAACTTATCTATCAAATATGCAATACATGCGCCTTGATCAAACTTGGGAACACCCAATATAATTTCTGGAACAACAAACCAACAAAACTGCTCATCTATTTTTTGTCTTGAAGTAGTTTTGATTTTCACATGAATACGATTTAATATTTTATTAAATAACGCCAATTTGTTCAAGTCATATTGCCTCTTCTTTTCATACAAGTCATCTATATTTAGCTTTTCTGAAAAATCTTCCAAATTTTCCAATGTAAAAACATTTGTCATTTGATTACAATATAGAAAAAAAACTTATTAAATGAATGTATTCAAAAAAATGCATGACAATAAAGCATTTGGTGATCTCTGGAGGCGGTCCGACCATGTTCCTCACTATGGGTGCAATTCAATATTTGCAAGAAAAAGAATTCTTGAAAATAGAAAATATAGAAAGCATATATGGTACGAGCGCTGGTGGGATAGTTGCAGTAATACTTTGTCTGGGGTTTGATTGGGACACTATAAACAACTATTTTTTGAATCGCCCTTGGCATGAGGCCTTTCCCATTGGTGTGAGCGCCATTTTGGATGCATATACAAAAAAGGGTATTTTTGACAGGTCTTTCGCAGAGAAAAGTTTCAAACCGCTATTCAATGCCAAAGATATTTCTATGGATATAACCATGAAAGAATTCTATGAATATTCAAAGATAAAAATACATCTGTATTCTTTTGAACTACATGAATTCAAAATTGTGGATATCTCTTGTGATACTCACCCAGATTTACCGTTATTAACTGCGTTATACATGACCACAGCATTTCCCATTTTATTTGCGCCTTATTGTGTTGATGGAAAATGTTATCTAGATGGAGGGATTGCTGCAAATTATCCATTAAAATATTGTTTGGATGTATCAGGCAACCAAGAAGAAGATATTCTGGGATTCAAAAATAATTATGACATTCCTACAAATCCATATGTAGTTGTTGAGGATTCAACAATTGTAGATTATGTGATGAGCTTTTTACACAAACTCATTTTCAATATGGAAACGGATTCACAACAACCTACAATATGTAACGAAATTACATATCGGGCAAATTATTTGTCTATTACTTACATACAAGGTGTTCTCTCTTCGTGTGAGAGAAGAACTGAACTTATGGAAACCGGAAAACAAGCAGCCATCGTTTTTTTACAAAATATAAAGGAAAGGAAATCATTAGTGGTATTATAGAGCTGTTTGCAGAAACTGATTCAATGTATTTTGCGTAGGCTTGGCCTCAAAGTCAATGACCTGTCCATCCTTGAGTAATTTAATGGTAGGATATCCCTCAATCTTGTATTTTTTAACAAGCGCCTCTACTTCCGCGGTTTCATTTGTGCAATTAACCTCATTGCATACAATGGTATAACCTTTCACACTTGTTCCTTGGACTTGCTTCTTGAAATTATCCCATTCAGGCTTTGCAGTCTTGCAGTGAGGGCACCAATCCACCGAGAAAAGAATAATCTCGGCTTGGTTCGCTCCATCGTCTCCGTGCATAATCTCTCTATTTGCTGTAAATTGAGCGCTCAACTTAGGTGTTACTACAGTTCTATAGTAATAATAACCAATGCATATAAGTAAGATAACAAACAAGACGCCTGCGATAACAGAAGGTGTAATTTTTCCCTTTAAGTTAGATATAAAATTTCCCCGTTGTACAGAAGATAAGCTCTTAAGCATATTTATACAATTTATCAAGAATAAAAAAATCATTATTTGCCGAAACTCTCCATAAATGGTATAAAGCTTAATTATGAATATCTATAACATGCTATTTAGAGCGAGTAACGGATCCTTGGTGGAAATTGTACGACAAGATTTTAAAAATGATCGCGCATACTATAAAAAAATTATGAGTGTTAAGAGAGAACTACCAACTGTTCTAAACTCGCAAAATATGGTAAACAAATTCTTCAAGGTTGAATCTATGAAATGCACATAGTAATAAGTAAAAATACAATAAATAATGTAAAAAAACAACTGCAAGTCAAGTTTGACTTTAATTGGTCTGGTACATTTTTATAATCATTGAAACAATTATAAGCCAACGAAATATTTACATATAAAGCATACCCAATTAGACCAATTGTGATGAAATAGAAGAATCTATAATATAATAAATAGTTCTTTATTGGTGTAAGTAATGTTGCTAATATGAGAACAATCGCTAAAACAATGGATATACACACTATGTTTGTCTGTTTTGCGAACATTTCTAAATATGCATTGGAATCCATAATGTATTATAATCGGAAAAATTTTTATAGATACATCTTTAGTGGATTTATCTGTGGCGAAGCGACTCAACCCTTCACTAGAATCATCCCAAAAAATTTCGCGCGTTTCTTTTTCTTTGTGTAATATAGCTTATGACAAAGACAAAGAAAAATGGCAGAATATTCAGAAGGAACGATTTTATTAGCGGAGATGGTATGTTAACAAGTGTATGGGGACCGAGTATGTGGCATTATTTACATATGATGAGTTTCAATTATCCTGTTGATCCTACGGTTGATGAAAAAAAATATTATATGAATTTTATGTTTTCATTGCAACATACTTTACCTTGCAAATATTGTCGCATTAATTTAAAGGAGAATTATAAACAGTTACCTTTAACAATGAACTGTATGAAAAACAGAGAGATGTTCTCCCGGTATGTTTATAGTTTGCACGAGTTAGTGAATAAAATGTTGAAAAAAACGAGTAATCTTTCGTATTGTGATGTACGAGAACGTTATGAGCATTTCCGAGCAAGGTGCACTGAAGAAAAACCCAAACTATTTGTTTTTCCAAAGAATAATAGAACAAGAAGAAATCAAGGAAAAGAAAAAGGATGCACAGAGCCGTTATATGGAAAAAAATCAAAGTGTATTATTAAGATTGTTCCTCAAGAAGAAAAGACGAATACTTTTCAAATAGACAAAAAATGTATTAAAACCAGATAATGAAAATATTGCATCAAAAATATTTTCATTTTATTTCAAGAATCCGAATTCCGATACTACATTATCCCTTTCATATTTATCCTGCATTCTGCCTCCTGAATATGCTCGTCGCTCTCCGTCGCTTCGCGTCTCCTGGTCCTCATAACGTCTGAACTGAAAGGGTTAACTTTAGGTACGAAATGGTTAAATTATATTACATTCCAAATGAACTGAAGCTACTTAATACTGGAACAGGTAAAACGTCGCTTCCCGTACCAGTACCTCCCCAACCTCCATATTTGGAACCGCCTCCACCCACCCAAGATCCACCTCCACCCATGGTATTCATATCGGGACCGCCTCCTCCATAATAATTACCTCCGACATCGGCTGATTTATAATTTGGTACTTTTTTACATTCAAAGTTGGGCTCAGGGCAACGGGCGCACGGCGGGCATGGAGGAGGTGGATCGCCACCACTGCCACCTTTAGGACACGTCACTATGGGTGAAGGACACGCTGGACAAACCGGTGGTACAATTTCTGATTTCAAAATATATAAATCCTCATCTCCGGCTGGGATCATACTTCTAGGTATGCCTGCGGCATTACTTCCAATCGGTCTAATGTTATTAGATGCTCCTCCACCAATAAGGTAAGCCGAACTATTTCCATTTGAATCAAATGGCGATCCCATACCTCCATTATTATTTGAAGTAGTTGAATGAGGAGGAGAAGAAGGATTATCCATAGATGTATTGAATGTTTGTTGACTTTTTGATGAATACATAATAGTATTTCCATTTGCCATCTGTACTTGTAATATATAATCGCCTTGATTATCTGAATACAATGTGGCTATACTTCCATTTGGACCATAATAAGTAGTACCAGTATTATCCGTTTTATTTTTATTATGTGTATGTTTAACCAAATATATTGTATGATTTCCAGCCGTGTCACTAACAATCACTGCACCAGTACCATTTTGCCTTGTTACTTTTGCAGTTGTTCCATCTGGACCGTAAAAAACTGTAGGAGTGGATGAACCATGAAAATGATTATAATTATCTTGATTATTATTTGGTTCTGATTTTTTAGAACTAGAACTAGATCCAGATACAGAACCAGAATTATTTCCACTAGTATTTGCATTGGTACTAGAATCAATACTAACTTCTGAAAAATATTTCATTTTATCACCGGATATATACACTTTCCCATTGTAAAATACGATATACAGCATTCCATCCGAATTTCTAAAAATTCTTGGTACTGGATTCGGGGGAGGGTTTGTATTATACATATAACTCATAATCTCTTTCATAAGTTTCGCATTTTCAGGTGTTTCAGCTAAACTTGGACCTCCTATAAATGTTGTAAGTGTGTGACCATTTGCGTCTTTTACTACAAAAGTATATCCGCCATCCTTAGCACTGTTCGCAGTTACAGTAATACCTACATCATTATCTCCCATACCAGTATATGTATTTGGAGATAAAGCTTTTAATCGCTCAGATGTTAAGGTAACCATTCCTTCAGATCTATTTCCAGATATAAGAAATGAACATAATATCAAACCTAATAATAAAATCAAAAAAATAAATAAGGGTTCTATTTTGTATGCCATTGTATAAGTTATGTGGTGAAAAAAATAATTTATTGAAAATGTAAGATTATATGCATCATTTCGTTCTTTTTTGCTTAGCAGAGGGTATTTCACCCATTCAAAGATGTTAACCCTTTCATGCTTGAAAGGGAATTTTTGAGTGGCTAAGTTGGTTACTTCAGACACGAAAAAGTTAATCATTCTTTTTGGAAAAAAATGATTTTGAATGCATTCCAATTTATGAATAAAAGAGTAAAAGAATAAAGAATGATGAAACCCTATTATCTGGAAGACAGAAATATATTGGAAATCGGTGTAGATGAAGCTGGAAGAGGTCCCTTGTTTGGTAGAGTATATGCTGCTGCGGTAATTTTACCTAAAGATCTTGCGGTCTTTGATCATAGCGAAATGAAGGACAGCAAAAAGTTTCATTCCAAAAAGAAGATACAATTCGTGGCTGAATATATAAAAACGAATGCAATTGCATGGGGTGTTGCCTATCAAGATGAAAAGGCGATTGATCAAATCAATATTTTACAAGCAACACAAATGGCAATGAGAGATGCTATCGGACAGTGTATTGCATCTGCTGAAAAAAAAACACTACTATCAGAAAACACCGTTCAGCTTCTCATAGATGGAAACTATTTCAATCCAATTACATATTTTGACAAGAATGAAAGCAAAATAAAATCAACACCATATGTTTGCATTGAAGGCGGCGATAATAAATTTACAAGTATTGCAGCAGCATCTATCCTAGCAAAAGTATCTCGCGATAAATATATTGATGACCTATGTTCAGAAAACCCCGATTTAGATATAAACTATGGACTTGCAAGTAATAAAGGATATGGTGCCAAAAAACATCGCGATGGTATCAAAGAGCACGGTATTACTATTTGGCATAGACGCAGTTTCGGAATTTGCAAAGAATATGTATGAAACTTGCAATAATGGTTTACACCATTGAAGATTTAAAATGGGACAAAATCGTCTAACAATTATAATAAAAATTATATAAATATTTTTTATTATATATAGTATTATGATGGAAAATGAAAATATAATTAAAGAATTAGCAGAAGAGAATGCTAAATTAAAAGAGGAATTACAAGCAACCAAAGAACATCTCAAAAATTATACAGCATCTTCATACAGCAAGGAATATTATGAAAAGAATAAAGATACTATAAAAGAACGAAATGCTATTTATAAGAAAAATACAAATTATAAGTATGACCCTACACCCGAAAAGAAGAAGGAATACGCAAGAAGGGCATATTTGAAAAAAAAAGAAAACATCCAAAAAGAAATGGAAGGGAAATAAAACCATGAGAATATTTAGGAATATTATAAAAGATATAAGAAACTTATATAAAAATAAAATCTTTATTAAGTATATAGAATGGGGAAAAAGAAGAAAGATACTTTCCAAGAGTTCCGTTCCACAGATAAATCTGCTTATACTACCATCAAAACCACGCTCAAATCTGTATTACATAACCATAAAGAAGTTCAACCAGTCATTACTAATTTGGTTTTTGAAATGAATGATTTGATGATACATTCTTACCAATTTATCAGGTTGTATGTATTGAAATGTTATAACAACAATCAACCATTACCTGAAATAAATGAGAAGTTTATTTTGTATTGTATCAAAACATTAGGAATGAGAAGTAATCAAGGAGCAAAAAGCAAAGATACTGAACTTTTAGAAGCATTACAAGAGTTTTACAATAATGAATACCAACCTTTACTCAACCATGAAAAGACCCAGTTAAAGAATACGACTTTTTTATTACCTTATTTAGCAACACAACTACATACTTCTTTATCTAACAATACACAAGAACACTTTATTCAACATTTCCTTCGGTTTATCAATAAAACCACAACAAATATAACAGAAAATAAAGCAATCATTTTCAAGTTCAAGAAACTTGTATTAGAATGTAATGAGGAAACAGATGCGATGTTTGATGTCTGGAAAATCACGCATTTACCGAATATATTTCCTATAAACATAAAGAAGTCAGTTCATTATGATGTGAAAGTGAAACCATTTGATTATTTGAAAGGTATGTTGTATATGAATGCTGTATTAGAAAAGGAAGAACATAAACTATTCCAACCTTTACCACTCCGTAATAACATCATACCCAAGCATATCATTTTGGATACTGCGTGTATTATTAGTTTATTCTGTCCTGAAAACGCAAAGAAGGGTGAATTGTTAAAGAATGTGAAAGAAAATCAATACGATGTATGGAATAATCTTTTGAACCTACAATACAAAACATTCAAAAGCAAACATTATCAATATCATCATCAACTCCAAACAGATGGTATTAGTTGTTCTTTGTTATTTATTCGTAAGGATTTGAAAGATAAGAAATGGGGAAGCAGAGTTCCTACTTTGTTAGAACAAGATTTTCATAACATAGAAGATTTATCATTAGAACAACTCAAAGAAGTAGCACCTCGTAATATTGTTGGTTGCGACCCTGGTAAACGCAGTTTAGTATATATGATGGATAGTAATGGTAAGAAACTCCAATATACAGCACCTCAAAGGAAACGAGAAAGCAAGGCAAAAACAAACCAGCGAATATTATTGGTGGAAAAGAAACGACATAACATCATAGAAAAAGAAACTCATTTATCGTTTCAAAATAGCAAATCCGTAGATTATGAAAAGTTCAAAGAGTATTTAGTTGAGAAAAATAAACTCAACAAAGAAACAACCGAGTTTTATAAGCGTGATGTGTGGCGAAAAATGAAGTTTAGACAATATAGTTATGGTAAGAAATCAATAGATACATTCCTTAATAAAATCAAGGAAACCTTCGGTGAAAACATCCTAATTGGTTATGGAAATTGGAGTAGAAGCAGTCAAATGAAACACTTTATGCCTACGATGAATAAAGGATTACGAAAGCAAATCCACAAGAAATATGATACAATAACAATAAACGAGTGTAATACAAGTAAAAAATGCTGTGAATGTAATAATGATTTATCCTATTACAGACATAGCGATGGAAATAAGCAGTTCCGTCTTTTAGTATGTTCTGGATGCGTGAGACCACAAGTCAAACAAACCGTATTTAAAACAAGAGACGCAAATTCAGCAATCAACATAATGAACTTAACAAAATGCTGGATAGAGAAGCAAGAACGCCCTGTCTGTTTTCAAATTTCGTCTTTCACCACATCTAACATCAAAGAAGAAGTGGAAAAAGTTAGACCATCGTAGGTGAAATTCCTACTATTGATTTTACACCTTTTTATTTTGGGATTTTGTCCCATTTTAAATCTTCAATGGTGTAAAGAATAATATGCATCAAAGTAATACATGCGCATTTTGGTATTTGACACAGAAACAACTGGGCTACCTCTAGATAATTATACAAATGTAAACATGAATAATGTAGATTCGTGGCCGCATATTGTTCAATTCAGCTACATTATTTACAATGCTAAAACAAAAATAGTAGAAAAAATAGCAGACCATATCATAAAAATACCAGAAAATATAATTATATCACCTGAAAGCATTGCACTGCATGGAATCACGAAAAAAAGGACACAGTCTGAAGGTACAGATATTTCTCCTGTATTAAATGATTTTTTTTCTGATAGAGAATCTGTCAACCTTGTTGTAGCTCATAATTTAGAATTTGACGTAAAGATGATACAAGCAGAATATTACCGAGTGATGCGATCATGCAAAACCACTAAGGAACAGCTAGTCTATTTGAATATACTAGCAGAAATATTCAAACCTATCAGTAAATTCTGCTGTACGATGCGTGAGTCCAAAGATATATGTAATATTATTGCAAAACGACACGACAATACAGAATATACAAAATTTCCCAAGTTGAGTGAACTTCATCAACACCTATTTGGAGTTGTACCTAGCAAATTGCATAATTCATTGAATGATGTAATTATATGTTTGCGATGTTTTTATAAAATGAGATTTCATAAAGATATTTGCGAAGATAATACAGATATTCAATATTATATCAAGCAATTATTACAGTATGAGATGTGATATGTAGAGAGGAGCTGAATTATCCCATTCTATTATGCCGAACACATCTCACAAATCTCTTCATCTTCTTTTTCATCAGTCATTTTTTTTGGTTCAAGCGTAAACTGTTGAGCTTGATGCTTTCCTTTTCTGCGCAAGTAATATATACCTGTTTTCAATCCTTGCTTCCACGAATAAAAATGCATGCTGGTCAATGTGGTGTATGTGGGATCTTCTAACCACAAATTCAAACTCTGACTTTGACAAATATAAGCGCCGCGGTCAGCAGCCATATCAATGACATGTTTCATTGGTATCTCCCAAACAATTTTATATTTGTTTCGTAGATGTTCGGATAAAATGGTAAGCTGTTGAACACTGCCGCGATTTGCTATAATATTATTTTTAATCTCTTCATTCCATAAACCTAAACCGATGAGTTCACGCATTAAATATTTGTTTGCTACTACAAATTCACCTGCTAGCGTGCGACGCGTATAAATATTGCTTGTTAACGGCTCAAAACACTCATTGTACCCAAGAATCTGCGATGTGCTTGCGGTCGGCATTGGTGCAACCAATAATGAATTACGCATACCAAAAGATTGAATAGAATCCTTTAAGCCTTGCCAATCATATCGTTCACTCGGTGTAACATCCCATAAATCAAATTGCAACTTGCCTTGCGATGCTAATGATCCTTCAAATGAAGCGTAAGCACCAGCATAATTCGCATTTTTTATATTTATAATCTCTCCCACAATTGGATTTATTTTTTTCAAATCTATGTGATCGGGAAATTTTACATAATAATGCTGAGCACTATTATCAGGCGGCAAATTTTTGAATACAGATTTATAAAAATCTAAACCATTATCAATATGTTCACGAAGCTCTATCATGCGTTCTTTTCGTTCTATCGCGAGTTCATTACTCTTTTCTAATGCGGCATGATAGATCGTCTCAAAAATCAATTTATTTACAGTCTTAGCATCGTCACTATGAAATGGTAAATCCATAAGAATAAACGCATCCGCCAAACCTTGCGCTCCAATGCCAATCGGACGATGCATCATATTACTGCGCTTTGTCTTAGGTGTAGGGTAGAAATTGATGTCAATTACCTTGTTCAAGTTATTTGTCATCACCTTTACTACACTATGCAACTTATCGTAATCAAACTCTTTGGTATCTATATTTACGAAAGCAGGAAGCGCCACGCTGGCCAAGTTGCAGACTGCCGTCTCATTATGATCTGAATATTCCAAGATCTCGGTACATAAATTAGAGCTCTTAATTGTACCAAGATTATTTTGATTGCTTTTCTTATTTGCAGCATCTTTATAGAGCAGATACGGTGTTCCCGTTTCCATCTGTGCATCCAAGATTTTGAACCATAAATCACGTGCCTGTATTACCGATCGCGATTTTCCAGACGCTTCATACTTTTCATACAATATCTCAAAATCGCGCCCATAAACATCCGCCAACCCAGGACATTCGTTTGGACAAAAGAGGGACCATGTGCTATTTCCCTTTACACGTTCCATGAACAAATCAGAGATCCATAATGCATAAAATAAATCTCTGGCACGCTGCTCCTCATCACCATGATTTTTCTTCAAATCTAGAAAATCCATAATATCTGCATGCCACGGCTCCAAATAAATGGCAAACGATCCATTGCGTTTTCCTCCTTGATTGATAAATCGCGCGGTATCATTGAAAACCTTTAGCATAGGCACAATTCCGCTGCTTTTTCCATTTGTTCCGCGAATCATAGAATTATTCGCGCGAATATTGTGGATATGTAGACCGATACCACCAGCCCATTTAGAAATATTAGCACAATCCTTTAGTGTATTAAAGATCCCTTCCAAACTATCATCCTCCATCGCAATTAGATAGCATGAACTTAATTGAGGATGCGGCGTACCCGAATTAAAGAGCGTTGGTGTTGCATGCACAAAATACTTCTTAGACATCAAGTCATATGTTTCGCGCACAGCATCCATATTATCTCCATGAATTCCGATTGAAACACGCATCCACATATGTTGAATGTTCTCCACAATGGAATCACCAATCTTTAATAGGTATGCGCGCTCTAGCGTCTTGAATCCAAAATAATCAATCAAGTAATCGCGATCATAATCTATCATTTCCTCCAAGACATCTCGGTGATTCTGTATATTCGCCCAGGTCTCCTTGGATATAATTGGTGAGTGTATATTATGACTATCTGTATGATTATATAATAGACTCATAACCTGGTAAAAACTCGGGATTGTATTTTTCTGATGGTTGGATATAATTATGCGCCCAGCCAATGTTCCATAATCCGGATGCTGGGTAGACAACGATGCACATTGCTCTGCCGTAAGTTCATCAATCTTTGTTGTCGGAATATTATCATACAATTGGTCAATGACCTTCATGGTTAAACTTGTGTAATTTATTTGAATATTGGCTTCTTTTCCCAATTTTTTAATGCGAGTTAGTATCTTATCAAATGCCATGTCTTCTAAATTTCCATTGCGTTTTGTTACTCGCATATCCATATCCATCCTTCTATTCTGTTATATCATAGAATATTTTTATATTTTGTTTTTTGTTAATATATAGTATACATGAAAGTTAATCATATAATATTACTATTTTCTATCTTATTTATTGCCATCTTTGCGTCTTTTTTATCTATGCCTACGCGCACTGAAGGATTTGAGAATGCAAAATATCTTTTAGGCGATTATCCATCCTCTGAACAAGCTGGAATATTGCCAAATGACATGTTTCCTTCCATCGGACATAAAGGAGTATCCAACTATCAAGAACAGAAGATGTGGTGGCATTATCCCGTATTCAAGGTAGGATCCTACGCTCAAATCACAAATAATATCCGTTATTCAAATAATCCGGACGAAGGTACTTGTATGCCTGCAGATTTTTGTGGTAGTTTTTACAAAGATAAAAAGGGATTGCCATCCAATTATACTACCATGCTTCCTCCAGTTAAAGAAGATGAATCTGGCTCTCGTGTGGGTTATTTCAATGCACCTACAAACATGATGCCATTTACAAACCAAGGAAATATCCTTTATTAATTTATTAGTTTTTAGTTTTATTTTGTTTTATTTTTGATCTGAATAATGTAGTAATAGTAATGGTAATGGCTTTTCCCGATTTCACAAAGCGCGTTAAGAATCTTATCAGAAAACACGGCAACGAAGTTATTACCGATATATCCTATATAAAATCTACCAAAAATATAATATTACATCTATTTCGCCACGCATTTTTCAAAAAAAAATATAAACAAACAAAGGCATTTCATATTGAATTAAAAATAACCACTGAAAAGGGGACAATATTATTTTTAGAAAAAACATTTACAATCCGATTAAATTATAAGAAAAATATGAAAAGAGTTCAAGAAATACCTATTCCGAGAGAATATATACACAAGGGATTGACACTATGCAAACTCCTTGAAAATACAAAGAGAGAATTAGGAGCAGATTTCTCTCGGTACTATGCTACAAATAATAATTGCCAACAATTTGTGTTGGCAGTTATGAAAAGCAATGAAATAATTCATACAAAAGAAGACATTATACAGACGCTGAATGATTATATGGAAGAATGTTATCTTCCTATTATAAAAAAAATAGATTCTTTCATCTATTTCTTTACAGCTTGGCTTGTATTCTATTATTTTATATTGTATTGTATAATTCCTTATTTATATAATCCATTTACTATAGCTCAGGATCTAATAGCAATTTTTTCTTTGTGTCATCAAATGATTCTGTGCGAATCTTTATGACTTGAATAGAAATTTTTCCAGTATTCTTATCTATATTCAGCATACAATTTCCAGATCCTTGTTGCTCTACATCTTTCTTGGATAATCGTTTATTCGGTGCACGATGTTGAAATCCCGAAACGCGTTCATTTTCAATAATAGACCATACTTCTTGCATTTTTCCGACATTGTCTTGGAACCATCGTCTATTTCTTTGTACAAGAACACAGCTAACAATTTCTGCCTTCCAATAACAGTTCTTAATCCATGTCTTTCCATAGTTTTCTTTCATCATTTTTTCTTCCCATTCCAACCATGACTCTTTTGTTTGATGCAACGGAGCATATAAATAATGCGGTCTGGAACCATCAGAGAAATACATGATTACACCTCTGTATTTTGATTCATCTGGCTCATCATAATAAGAAGCCTCGTCTTCATACTCTACAAACTTTGTCTCTAAAAAGTCACATTCGTCCAAATCGCATGTTTCCATTTGCAATTGCATTTGTATCCAATACTCTGTTTTCGGAATACCGTCAATTTCCCGATTGACGATATTTTTAATTTCAAGCATTCTTCCATATCGCAAATTATTCGGATCCACATTTATTCCATCTGGTGAAGCACCAATAAACGAATATTCATCGTGTTGAATACATCCAAAATCTTGGATCTTGGTTTTAAACATATCCTCATAAATCATTACGGACAATGGCTCGTATTTTTGTCCCCAATGAAGAGTCGTATTGACATTTACAAACGTTTTTTCGGACTCGTCTACTTGCGTTGGAATATGTAAAGGCTGACACTTTTCATAAATAAGCTGATCCCTTGCACAACCGTCTTCAAACGCTTTGTATGCATTGCTTGCAGTAATTAAATTGTGTCTAAATTCATACCATTCAGATGTTCTCTGCGTCGGTTGCGGCTTTTTAGAAAGAATATCTATTTGTTTTTGAATTCTCTCCTTATCTGGGTCCATATTGACAATGATTGATTCAGGATGAGATCTATGAGGCATAAATGTGTGATAAAACAGCTCCGAAATCTCGTCCAACATATCATCTAGGTTGTCCTCTTCATAAAAGGGAATTTCCTCATTAAATTGTGCAATTGTTAGATCGCGAATATTTTTCATCATTGTTTCATGAAAATCGGGTTCTGTAATTATTGTAGGATTTTCTTCAATGTATGTCTCCATCATGAACATCACCGATTCAGCAAACTCTTCAGTATGCAAAATAGAATCATCATTCTCCTGCGGTTCAATTTGATCATATACGTCTTCAAGCATTTTGGATAGTATTACAATAAATACACAAAATGTATTTATGTTCAATTTTATTTACTTACAAATTATACGGCGCTTTCTGGCTCTTCGTCTGAATCGTCCATAACTACATTTTTAATCGTACCCTTTTTCTGAGGTAAACTTTTCAATGTACTCACTCTTTTATCCAAATTCTTCAATGTGAAATGCTTGTTGGATTTTGTATACACTAGCGCAGGAATATCCTTAATTAATCCGGTTGTCTTGTCATATATAACATCCTTGACACGATATATCTTCTTGCGAGTTAAGCAATCCTTCAAAAAAGCGACGAGCAATCTCTCTTCTTCCTCATTCAATTCCTTTTCCTTTTTATAGGTTTCTGCATAAGCGATTAATTTCTTCGTCTTTACAGTCTTGTCTAATTTTGACCACGGTTCCTCTTTATTGCTATTCTTTTCAGTTTCTAGAAATTTTTCTAAATTAGAAAGATCATTTGATGACTTTGTTTCACGAACAGGTGCGCCGCTCAAAAGCATTGTCTTATACTTTATATTTTTGAGTTCTAGGCATTCTTCAGATTTTTCCATTAAGTATAACTAATATAAAGAGATACGTTTAACTTAGTTTTATACACATATAAATAATATATGGATGACAAGAAGATAATCATTACAGGCACCAATAATAGGTACCAAATCAAAAAGGCTACTGAAAAAAGAGCACCACCCAAGAAACGCGCTGAAGTTGAAAAGTGGTCCCTTGAAGAGGATTATTATACAGCAGAAAAGCAACTCTCTCTATTGAATCAAGATCCAATATATCCTTTGTTGGTTCAACAGATTGAGAGAAAAATTCAAGGATACAAACAACAAGACTTGGATAAGGCGTTGTTTGACACTAACAAGTTTATCCAGTTTGAAGACGTTGTACAATTTCTACTAGACGCGCGGCTTGGATGTTATTATTGCAAAAAGAATATGCTACTTTTGTATAAAAATGTGAGAGAAGGATGTCAATGGACCCTAGATAGGATAAATAATGATTTGGGACATAATACGGATAATGTATTCGTATCATGTTTGGAATGTAATTTAAAGAGACGGAGGTGCAACGCAGATAAATTTTTATTTACCAAACAAATGGTGATTGTTCGTTTATAATTTATATTTATGCACACTTGCTAGTAGTGGTATCCCATTCACATGGGGTTAATCCATCGCTTCGTTTCATTGTTGTGCATGTTGTCGCATTTCCATTGCAAAATGTTGAAGGAGCTGCCACTACTGGTGTAGTAGTAGTAGTAACATTACTTAATGGTGAAGCTGGTTGAGTAATTGGAGATACATTAGGTTGGGCGTTGGATGATGTCGTATCTTTTACCTTTGGTTTACCGATGGAAGTATCACTTAACGCATTCTTTAACATAGTATTTGTATCTATATCCATCCCCTCTTTAGATGATCTTTTTCCAAAAAAGAACCAAAGAACGAGTAAAATAACCGCGATGGTAAATATCATGCTGACATTTTTCTTTGTGAACATTTTGGATGGTCCTCTGAACTTTTTGAAAACCATTTATATATTTATTCTAATATTATTTTTCTAAAAACTGCTAAAATAGTATTGGGAATCATTCAGTGTTTCAATAAGATTACATTTCTTTCTCAATCGTTGTCTCTCTTGCTACGAAACGAATAATCTTATTGAAATCTTTCTCTTCATCTTTTTCATCCGTTGGACCCATTGATTCAACCATTAGCTTCAAATACTTGTCGTTTTTCCTATTATCGTATTTTTCACACCCTGGATTCGCTTTCTTCCACTCGGGGATCATACAAATATTTTTATTCGCAATCTGCTTAATTGCCTTTCTAAGCTGTGTTCGTTCGGAACCTTCTTTTTCCCATTTATTATCGCTTTTCACATGAATTATTTCTCTCTTCAAATCACTGCAATGTATAGGTCTTTTGTAAACATCAAGCTCCTTGAGGCCTCTCATAAAGATCCGAGAAATACTTTCGGCGAACCCATATTCGCCAGTGTTTTCTAGATCTTGAACCTGAAGATGGAGCGACTTGACAAAATCGCCAATATTCATGGCATCCTTGCATTTCTCGTTCAAAAATACATTTAGATTGAATTTATTTGAATTGTTTATCGTGTTGTTACAAATATTGGTATTATAACTTGTAGAGGATAGTTCAATAATTTTTGCATTTTGCTCAATAATTAACTCCTTAAACTCTTGATTCTGTTTTATTAATTCAAAAACCTTATCATTTATGGTTTGATCAGACGCCTTGTGACTGGTACAATTTTTCTCATGTCGCGAAAGTCCTGATCTATATTTATATATATTACCACATATGCAGCTATATCCGGACGGCGAGAAACTCGCCGCGACAGCACCATTTGTTATCATTGAATGTTTACGTGTCAGTAAATGTTTAGTATAATCGCTTTGCTTATGACATATGTATTGGCAATTATCACAAAAAAACTCGGCGAGTTTTGGCGACAATTTGTTACCATTTATTACCATTAAATGGTAACGAGAAAATCGCCTAAAGTATTTCACGAAAAAACACGATTTTTTTATCGTCACAAACAGATAATTAAAATTTCTGGCTTATGGTCCCGTCAGTCACAACTACTCACAAAATTCCGATTTCCAAGACTTTTTTGGTCAATCCAAAAATGGACAAAAATAAATGTCCTTTTTTCATTTCCCCAAAATAGTCTTGGAAAAAAAGTTTGAGTGAATTATATAATAAATGGGATTTTTAACTTAAAGAACACCCACACTATTTATTATATTATTTTGGGTTTAAAGAGGTGGAGCATCGGGCTTTTTCAATACAACTTCCTTGGAGACATTATGAATTATTTTATTGATAAATTTTTCATCCTCTTCTTTGTCCGCTCCGCCCATACTTGCGCTTACAATTTTAATATATCTTGTATTATTCTTATTATTCCATTCTTTGCAATTGGGATGTATTTCAACCCATTTACATGTTTGATTTATATTATTATTAGCAATGTTTCCAATCATTTTACGCAATTTTTCCTTATTTTCATTCTCTTTCTCCCACCCATTGGTAACCTTCAAATATATAGTTTCTCTCTTCAAGTCACTACAATGGATTGGGCGTTTACATATATCCATATCCTTCAACCCACGAATTATTATTCTGCTGATTCCCTCTACATATCCCAGGTCGCATGTATTTTCCAAGTCGGACAGTTTATATTGAAGCGAATTCATAAACTCTGTAATATTCATCGCATCTTTACAGGTTTCATTCAAGAAAAAATTTAGATTGAACTTGTTACTATTGTTTACAGTATTTGTATTATTACTATTGTGTTGATTAATATTTACTTTACTAGATAGCTCAATGATGGTTTTATTTTGTTCTAATAAAATATGCTGGAGTTCTTTCGTATGTTCAATCATAAACTCTTGGAATTCTGTTGTGTTTTTTATTGATTCTAAGGTAGGAGTATGAATATTATTAATTGAACTGATTATGGGAAGACATTTTTTTTTATGTTTATAAATTCCTGTGCGATATTTAAATATCTTTAAACAAATATTACATTGGTGTATATTTTCGCAGGATATTGGTTTGCATAAATTCATGTTTTCATTTATACACGATTCGCCTCCTTTTGAGGAGGCTAAATGAGTGGCCGTTAATAAGTGCCTATTCAAGTTATATTTATCACCTGTATAATAGTTACATATCTCACAACTAAATTTTGCGCCGTTCTGTTTTGCCTCGTTTGGTGTACTCTTTTGTATCCCATTTGTACTCCGTTTATGTTTTGCAGTCAATAAATGTCGCCTATAGCTAAAATTATCAGACGAATTATGATCACATATTTCACAATATAATAATTTCGCCTCGTTTGGTGTATCCTTTGCCTCGTTTAGTGTATCCATTCTTTCTAAAGTGGGGTAAGATTATTTTTCTAATAAAAAAATATTATGATAACAATTATTTTTTGAAAATACTCTTTTTTACAGCATAATGCTCTAAACTGAAAAACACAAAATTCAGATTTTCAAGACTTTCTTGACCAATCCAAAAATGGACATTTATTTTTGTCCATTTTTCATTTTTCCAAAATAGTCTTGGAAAAAATGTTTGCGTGAATTATATAATAAATGGCCCAAACGGGCTTAAAGAAGAATCTGGAG